>Ga0316204_10000614_pt1 | contig 123530 bp, 110 predicted proteins | sample 6monrhotite_MG_2_FD_205661 | JGI IMG/M metagenome (GOLD analysis project Ga0316204, IMG submission 205661) | Microbial mat bacterial communities from mineral coupon in-situ incubated in ocean water Damariscotta River, Maine, United States -... | ecosystem: Environmental > Aquatic > Marine >...
AATTGGCGTTGGGGACAAAACGAACCAGCGATGCAGCCGTTAACAAGGTCGCCGATGTCGATGACACCGCCCCGAAGGTGGTGAAGCTCGTGCCGCCATTGGTCGAATACTGCCAACTGCCGTTGCTGGTGTCCAATCCGGTCACCGCCATGCCCTCAACCGCACCGGCATCGATGTCACTGACGGTCGCCCCGAGAATGCCAGAAACCAGCGTTCCCGTGTTGGCCCCGGTGGTCACATCCTCAAGGATTGTCGTCAGGGTCGGCGCACCCGTATTGACCAGAACCGGCGCATCGTTAACCGCAGTGATGGACAAGGTCGCCGTTTCCGTCGCCGTACTGTAAGCCGTCGTGCCGCCACTCGTTGAGACATTAATGCCTGTCGCACCGTTACTGCCCGTGCTCGTATCCCAGGCCTGATAGGTAATCGTCGCCGTACCATTGTAATTGGCGTTGGGGACAAAACGAACCAGCGATGCAGCCGTTAACAAGGTCGCCGATGTCGATGACACCGCCCCGAAGGTGGTGAAGCTCGTGCCGCCATTGGTCGAATACTGCCAACTGCCATTGCTGGTGTCCAATCCGGTCACCGCCATGCCCTCAACCGCACCGGCATCGATGTCACTGACGGTCGCCCCGAGAATGCCAGAAACCAGCGTTCCCGTGTTGGCCCCGGTGGTCACATCCTCAAGGATTGTCGTCAGGGTCGGCGCACCCGTATTGACCAGAACCGGCGCATCGTTAACCGCAGTGATGGACAAGGTCGCCGTTTCCGTCGCCGTACTGTAAGCCGTCGTGCCGCCACTCGTTGAGACATTAATGCCTGTCGCACCGTTACTGCCCGTGCTCGTATCCCAGGCCTGATAGGTAATCGTTGCCGTCCCGTTGTAATTGGCGTTGGGGACAAAACGAACCAGCGATGCAGCCGTTAACAAGGTCGCCGATGTCGATGACACCGCCCCGAAGGTGGTGAAGCTCGTGCCACCATTGGTCGAATACTGCCAACTGCCGTTGCTCGTATCCAATCCGGTCACCGCCATGCCCTCAACCGCACCAGCATCGATGTCACTGACGGTCGCCCCGAGAATCCCAGAAACCAGCGTTCCCGTGTTGGCCCCGGTGGTCACATCCTCAAGGATTGTCGTCAGGGTCGGCGCACCCGTATTGACCAGAACCGGCGCATCGTTAACCGCAGTGATCGTCAGCGTCGCTGTTTCCGTCGCCGTACTGTAAGCCGTCGTTCCGCCACTCGTTGAGACATTAATGCCTGTCGCACCGTTACTGCCCGTGCTCGTATCCCAGGCCTGATAGGTAATCGTCGCCGTCCCGTTGTAATTGGCGTTGGGGACAAAACGAACCAGCGATGCAGCCGTTAACAAGGTCGCCGATGTCGATGACACCGCCCCGAAGGTGGTGAAGCTCGTGCCGCCATTGGTCGAATACTGCCAACTGCCGTTGCTCGTATCCAATCCGGTCACCGCCATGCCCTCAACCGCACCGGCATCGATGTCACTGACGGTCGCCCCGAGAATCCCAGAAACCAGCGTTCCCGTGTTGGCCCCGGTGGTCACGTCTTCAAGGATTGTCGTCAGGGTTGGCGCACCCGTATTGACCAGAACAGGCGCATCGTTAACCGCAGTGATGGCGGCGGTGACGGTTTTTGATGGTGTAATAAATGCACCACCGGCGCTTCTTGCTGTAAAGCCGAAAGTGAACGTCGAATTGCCATCGTTTAAATCGGCGTTCGGCACAAACGTTAACTGACCGGCAACCAACTCCGCCCGCGTGACTGTCGCTCCAACCGCAATGTTGGTCGCGTTAAGCTTGATCACGCCGTTGCTCGGCAGAGATTCGATGCGGATATCGCTCAGTGGCGCGTCGTCGTTTTGTTGATAACCTGACAGGAAATCATTCAACGTTAGGGCTTGCGAGGTGTCCTCAACGCCAGATACCGCGATATCTTTAACGGTGGCGGGAACAGGGGGCGGTGCTGGCCTAGTGGTTCTGCCTGCGGCGGCATCAATGGCGGCTTGCGCCGCAGCCTGAGCGGCGGCGGCATCAGCGGCGGCTTGATCCGCCGCGTCCTGAGCAGCTTGGGCGTCAGCGGCAGCTTGAGCATCAGCGGCAGCTTGATCCGCCGCGTCCTGAGCAGCCTGGGCGTCAGCGGCAGCTTGAGCATCAGCGGCAGCTTGATCCGCCGCGTCCTGAGCAGCCTGGGCATCAGCAGCAGCTTGCGCAGCAGCGGCAGCTTGATCCGCCGCGTCCTGAGCAGCCTGGGCGTCAGCAGCAGCTTGCGCAGCAGCGGCGGCTTGGGCAGCGGCGTCAGTAGCAGCCTGTGCAGCAGCGGCGTCAGCGGCGGCCTGAGTTGCAGCCTGCGCAGCGGCGGCATCGGCGGCAGCCTGGGTTGCAGCCTGCGCGGCGGCAGCATCGGCGGCGGCCTGGGTTGCAGCCTGCGCGGCGGCGGCATCGGCGGCAGCCTGGGTTGCAGCCTGCGCGGCGGCGGCATCGGCGGCGGCCTGGGTTGCAGCCTGCGCGGCGGCGGCATCGGCGGCGGCCTGGGTTGCAGCCTGCGCAGCAGCGGCATCGGCGGCGGCCTGGGTTGCAGCCTGCGCGGCGGCGGCATCGGCGGCGGCCTGGGTTGCAGCCTGCGCGGCGGCGGCATCGGCGGCGGCCTGGGTTGCAGCCTGCGCGGCGGCGGCATCGGCGGCGGCCTGGGTTGCAGCCTGCGCAGCAGCGGCATCGGCGGCGGCCTGGGTTGCAGCCTGCGCGGCGGCGGCATCGGCGGCGGCCTGGGTTGCAGCCTGCGCAGCGGCGGCATCGGCGGCGGCCTGGGTTGCAGCCTGCGCGGCGGCGGCATCGGCGGCGGCCTGGGTTGCAGCCTGCGCAGCGGCGGCAGCGGCGGCGGCCTGGGTTGCAGCCTGCGCGGCGGCGGCATCGGCGGCGGCCTGGGTTGCAGCCTGCGCGGCGGCGGCATCGGCGGCGGCCTGGGTTGCAGCCTGCGCGGCAGCGGCATTGGCGGCGGTCTGAGCAGTCGCATCAGCAGCCGTCGTATCGGCAACTTGAACAGCATCCTGAGTGATCGCGCCCGCAGCGGCATTGGCGGCGGGTTGGGCTGTTGTCTGGGCAACTGCCGCCTGCTGAGCGACCGCAGCCGATTGAACGTCGGCTAAGGCGGCAGAAGCCGTCTGGCCACTGGCCAGAGCGTCGGCAAGGGCCGCAGCACCGCTGTCAGTCCCAGCCACATCACCAACAGCAGCGGCGATGTTCTGGCCGGAGGCAAGGGCTTGCAACACGGCATCACCACCCCCCGCATCAGCTTCCGCAGTCGCCTGCTGGACGGCAGCGGCCTGCTCCGCCGCCGCCTGCGCGGCGGCGGCAGCGTCCCCTCCCCCTTGCAAGGCTTCATTCAGCGCGGCGGCAAAGGCATCGGACCCGCCAATCGCCTGATCGACACCACCGCCAGACGCCAGCGCCTGCAAAACCGGATCAACGGCATTCGGGTCATTGGACGCCGCCGCCGCCGCGTCAACACTGGCTTGCGCGACGTTCGCCTGTTGCAAGGCATCTGCCGGTGATTGCCCGCTCTGCAAGGCTTGAATTAACGCATCCTGAAAATTCCCGGAATTTCCGACAACCGCACCGACATTGTTTCCCGTCGATAGCGCAGCCAATAACGGGTCTGCGGCATTCGGATCATCTTGTTGGGCCTCTGCAAGAGCCACGGATTCCTGCGTTGCCGCCGCATCCGCCAATGCCGCTCCAACCGGCTGGCCGGTCTGAATGGCGTTGGTCAGTGCATCAGCCATGGCCGCCGCTGCCGCACCGTCACCGCCAACCCCGACATCGGCCAGAGCTTGATTGGCGTTATTGCCCGACGCCAGCGCCTGCAACAACGCGTCAGCGGCGACTCCCGTTTGTCCAGGAAGCAGCGCCGCCGCACCAATTTCCCCCGCCGCCGCCTGATTGGCTTGCGCCATTGCTTGCGCCGGTAGAATTCCAGTTGCCAAACCTTCTTGAAGGTTAGCAATAAAAGCCTGCTGGGCTGCCGCCGATTGCTGTCCCCCTGGGCCAATTGTATTCAGGGCCTGGGCAACGCCCTGACCTGTCGATAGCGCCTCAATCAATCCACCCGCCCCGGTGGCGACTTCGGCGTTAGCCTCAGCAACCACGTCGAACGTTGCTTTTGCTTCCGCCAAGGCATCTTGCGGACTATCGCCTCTGGCGACACTGGCGACCAAGGCATCAACAAACGCTTGCTGGGCCGCTGCCGCTGCCGTCGGTGACAGCCCTTGGTTAATCGCCTCTTGCGCCGCTTGCTGGTAGACCTCCAATATATTCGCATTGATCCCGACACCATTGGATAGCGCAAGCATTAGGGATTCGAGTGAATTGAGTTGCGGTTCAGGGGCATTGGGTCCACCGCCCGCCCCCCCACCCGGCAGGCCAGGAATTTCACCTGTTGCCGCCTGAGCGAGTTGAACAGGACTGGCGGCGTCAACCCGTGCGACAACGTCGACCGAGGAAAGCTCCACGCCGTTCAACGTCGTTAAGCTGGGCGTCACGTCGTTTTCAAAAAACCCGGAAACAACCAGCTCTTGCCCATCTGGGCCAGTGATGACTAAATCAACACCCGACCGCTCAAAAACACCATCAACGACCCAATCCGGCACGGCATCGCCGGTCTCCACACCATCGACGATGGTCGGGTTGCCGATAATTCCAGTGCCGCCCTCGTGCGCAGACGGGCCATCATTTTGATTATCAATTGCCATATTTGATCAAATTACCGTAAAAGATTGAAAATTACCATATGTGGTCTCACACCCCGCCGATTAACCCTGTCTCTTACTTGCAGGGGGCATGATAAATTCGTAGGCTGTAATTATAAAATTTATGTGATATTCTTGGGAACGTCACTAGAAGGAGCACTGAGAACATTATATGAACATATCAGTGAGCGATATGGAGTTCAGACTCCTTAAACTGGCGACCCGCAAGCTGCTCGATAAATTTGGGAGTTTAAAAACCGCCGCTGATTTGTGTCGGGTTAAACCAACGAACCTATCGCTGTACCAAAGCTTTGAACATTCGACCTTCATGCCGATTGATGTTGCTCTGACGCTGGAACGTCATGCCGGGGCACCAATTTTGACCAATGAGCTGACCCGGCTGCAGGAGAAAGGCATGAATGTCCGTCCGGAACGCGGCGTCAGAGACGAGGCTTTGGATGTCCCGGTCGCGGTTGGCGAGTTACTGGCCTTTGTCTGCGAGGCGACCTCCGAACATAGCCCGGCCGGTTCCGATTTATCGGAAAACGAAAAACGCCGTTACATTGAACTACGGCGCCAAGTCGAAGAGGAACTTCGTGAGCTTGACGCGGCGGTTGAACAAAATGATTCATTGCGCCGCCGCCGTACAACTGACCAATGAAATACCGAGGATTGCCATTCAGGCAACTAAGCACGTTGACATCGTCGCCGATTGAATTTGACCGCGCAGATTTCACTTAAAAAACCCGTATTTACCATTGGCCTGAAGGCGCTTATCTGTCACATAAAAGGAACATTAATAAATTCTAAAAAAGACGCAGGTAATCTAGCCGCAAAGAGCATAACTGCGAGATAAAAATACAGGTGGTACAATAAACGATGAGGAGCATCCTCACCGCGTGCGTAATCTTGATGGGATCATGCGGCATCTTTGCCGCACCGGAAGCGTTCGCTCAAAGCCTGGATCAACTTATCGAACAAGCTCAACAAAAACATGACCGAATTTTAAAGGCACGTGCGGACGTTGAATCCGCGAGACAGAAAGCGCTGGAAGCGCTGGGCGACTGGTACCCAGAGCTAAAAACCACGGCATCGCACGGTTATCAGGCCGTTGCCAACCCCCACGACACCAATACCCGCCTCCCCTTTTCCGAGCTCGATCTAAAATTAACGCAAAAATTGTGGGATTTTGGCGCCTCCAATGCCACCATTGAATCCGCCCGCCTCAATCTGACCAAAGCCAAACTTAAACTAACCAAAGTAAAAGCTCGATTTATCCGAGAAGCGGCGGGCGTTTATGCCGGCGTCGAAGGCAGTAATGCGTTTTTAAAATTCTCGCTTTTACAGGTGAATTCGGTTCGCGAAAAAATCAAGTTCCAACGCAACAAACACGCCATTGAAAGCGAAATTGCCCCAACGCCGCGCATCGATGCACCTGAAAACGCCGAAACGCCGAGTCAGTTCCCGCCAAAGACCGACGATACTGAAGCTTTCAAATTAACTGATAACGGCTTCGGATCAGGCGTTGAAGACAAATTCACCCTCGGCGCAAACGACAGCCCGGATTCCGCAAAAATTTGGGATGAATTGACCAAAGCGCAAAAAAAACAAGTAAATGACGAGCTTCGCGTTGCCGAATACATTCATGGGTTTCGGACTTTTTTTGGATTTACGCCCGACCCCGACAAATTGCTTCCTGCACCCTTACTTCTGGACCGGATGCCAACGTCCATCGACGATGCCATCCACAAGGCAAATGAGTCAAATGCCGAAATTGCCCTTGCCAAACTAGCAGAAACTTTGGCCCGGAAGAAAGTCGAACAATCCACGAGCAAGAATTTTTTCCCGTCTGTCGACGGTATCGTTCAACGTAAGTGGAAAAACAATGTTGATGGCACGACAGACCTTAAGACCGACACCGTCGCCAAGGTCGAATTAAGCTGGCCGTTCAATCTTGGCATGACCGCTGTCAACACCCTAAAGGCGGCGGAAAGCGACGTCAGTTCACGCGCACATGATTGGGCAGACACCCGCATTGACATTGAAGAAAAGGTTCGTGATGCCTGGAAAAAAATCGAGACCAATCGGCGGATCATGGACCTGACGCTGGAACAGATCACTATTCGCGAGTACCTTCTTCAGCAAGCTGAAGAAAAAATACGCGCTCATGATGCCACTGGCAGCAACGCCCAATCGTCTACCAGCCTGGACATTATCAATTTCAACAAACAGATTTACGAAGCAAACCGTGACTATGTGAAGGCATCCTATGACGTTCACATCGCAACTTACAAACTGCTGGAATTGACAGGTCAGCTGAACGACAACATCTTCCTGCAAAAAGACACTGCAGCGGACAAACGAAGGGTTTGGGGGAAATTGTGAGCGGTAGCATCGAAAATTTTAATTTGCGTGCACGTTAAAGTTTCAAGTGAATATCGGCCTGTTTGTTTCAGTCCTAAACCACCCCGCTCAACCGTTGATATGATTCGCATTCTCTGAGATCATGCGATCATGAGAGAAATATTTCGACGACTAAGTGCGCGCCCGCTGATTACTGCGGAACTTCTGCTCGCCTCTTTTTTCGCCAATCTCCTCGCCCTTGCGTCACCAATGTTCGTCATTCAAGTGTTGAACCGCTACGTCGCCCATGGCATCGACGCGACACTGATTACGCTGACCGCTGGTGTTTTGATAGCCATTGGACTTGAGCTTGGTTTCCGACAAGCACGGGTAATGATTGCTGCCAGTGAATTAGAAGAGCGCGACGAAGACCGGGCCATCGGAGCCTTTGGCATCATGGTTACGGCCAAGACTGACGTCCTTGAACAAATCCCACCTGGCCAACGCCGGGAAATTCTTCAAGGTCTGACGACCTTGGAGACGACCTATAACGCGCCTAACACCATGGCCGTAATGGATGTCCCCTTCGCCTTCATCTTTGTTATTGCGATGTTTTTCTTGAATCCGGTTCTCGGGGCAATTGTTCTCACCTTTATTGCGTTGGCGGTGTTGTTCACCGTGATCAACCAAAGACTCCTCGCGCCCGCGACCCAGTCTTTGTCGCAGATTACCGGTTTTGGAAACTCACTGGTGTCGACATCGAATGGTGCCGCCGATACGATTCGGGCATTTGCCGGACATGATATGATTATGAAGGCATGGCGCACTTATGTTGAACAGGTTCAACGGTTGCGCCGGTTGGTTAGCCGTCGTCAAGCGCTGTCGCAGACCTTCACGCAAAGTCTGCAAGCGGTCATGGGCGTGGCGATCATCGGCATTGGATCAATTCTGGTGGTTGGCGGCCATCTTGATGTCGGCACCATGATGGGTGCCAACATACTGGCCGCGCGCGCGCTCGGTCCGGTCATTAAACTGGCGTCGTTAAGTGAACCATTGGCCAAGGCCGAGCAGGCCCTAGCCAAAATCCACAATCTCGCCAACCTGCCGGTTGAGGAAGATGCCGGATCGGCGCTTGGTGACTATAGCGGCGCAATCGAATTACGCGACGTTGGTTTTTCCCATACCGGCAGTCCGACGCCGTTGTTTGAACAACTGACCCTTGAGCTAATTCCGGGATCGGTGCTTTTGGTCAGGGGTCGAAATGGCGCGGGCAAAACCACGCTCGCTCGCCTAATGGTTGGTCTGGTCGAGCCGACACGTGGGCAAATTCTGGCTGACGGTGTGGACCTGCGCCAACTCTCGCCAGTGTGGTGGCGACGCCAAGTTGTTTACCTGCCCCAGGAACCGACCTTCCTAAACGGAACCGTTCGCAGCAATCTTGAAGCCGTCGATCCTGAAATTGATGACGAAGGTCTCAATCGAATCCTCCGTCAGGCTGGCCTTAGCCGTTTCATCGACGAAAGCTCCAAGGGGTTCGAAACCGAAATCACAGACAACGGCAACACCTTGTCTGTCGGCATTCGGCGCCGCCTTGCCCTCGCCCGGGCAATTACCACGCCGGGGAAGTTGGTGGTGTTTGATGAACCCACCGAGGGCGTCGATCAGGAAGGGCGGGCGGCCCTTTATGAGATCATGAAAACGTTTGCCGAGGAGGGGCGAACCATCATCGTCATCACCGACGACCCCGTTATTCTGGGCGGCGCACGGCTAATCCTTGACCTGAATAGCAAACCTATTCCACAAACGATTGTTATCGACGGAACCACACCAGACAAGCCCGCAAACAACGGCGGGGCAACTGCATGACTACCCCATCCGTTGAAGCCAAACCACGCCACCGCAAAAATCTTGGCACCCATGCCTTTCTTTTGTGCTGTATCGCCATGGTTAGTGCCTTCTTTATTTGGGCGAATGTGGGCAAGCTAGATGTCGTCGCCGTCACAACTGGCGAGGTCGTTCCTGCCAGTAAACTTAAAACCATCCAACACCTGGAAGGCGGAATCGTCAGGCGGATCCTGGTCAAGGAAGGCGATACAGTCAGCAAAAACCAACCCTTGGTCGAGCTGGAGCCGACCAAATCCGGCGCCGAACTGGACGAGTTGTCAATTCGGGTCACAGCCCTAAAAGTAAACATTATCCGCCTTGAGGCGGAAGAAAGCGGGAATAAGGAACTTGTTTACCCCCTGGACCTGCGCACAGCCGAGCCCGACCTTGTAAGCCAGACGGAACGGTTTTTCAAAACCAAGCAGCGTCGTATGAATAGCCAGTTGGCAACCCAGCGTCAGGAAATAATTCAACGTCAACAGGAGATCAAGGAGGTTCAAGCTCGCCTCAAAAATGCACGGGCAAACCTGAACATTGTCCGTGAACAGTTAAAGATTTCCAAACGACTGACACATCTCGACTTAAGCAATCGTATGAGCTACCTGACAATGCTGAAAGAAGAAGCGGGACTGGAGGGAAGTCTTGAGGAAGATAGCGCCCGTCTGCCCGGGGCAAGGGCGGCCTTGGCTGCGGCCAAATCAAAATTGGACGCAACACAAAATGGGTTTCGTGAAGAAGCAGCAACGGAACTGGGCGATGCCCGGCGCACGTTTCGCGAACTATCACAACGGGTCCGCACGCTGGAAGACAGCTTACGGCGTACCGTATTACGGGCACCTGTAGACGGTATTATTAAAACGCTTTACGTGGCGACCCGAGGCGGCGTCATTCAGGCTGGCAAGACGGTGCTCGACATGGTGCCCGGTGATGATCGACTGGTTATTGAAGCGCGCCTGTCAACACAAGACATCGGCTATGTTCAGTTAGGACAGCAAGCCCGCGTTCAGTTAGCGTCAGCGGAAGCCGCACGATTTGGCACGCTTATGGGGAAAGTTATAAATATCAGCCCTGACACGATCATCACCCGCGAAGGAGTGCCGTATTACAAAGTCCGCATTCAGACCGAAAGAGATTTTTTCGAAAGCGGTAATCTACGCTATCGGCTTTCACCTGGCATGCAGGTGCAATCAAGTATTCAAACGGGAACACGAACAATCATGCGCTACTTGCTTGACCCCTATATTGGCAAAATGGGAAAAGCCCTTCACGAACGCTAAGGCATAGAATACGGTTTCAGCCAACCTGGAAATGATATAATGTTAAATTCGGCGTATGCTGCTATAGGATAACCTTGATACAGTGTTAGGTCTTATAACTAAGTGAGATACATATGTCCTGGCTGAAGAAAATAACCGGCGGCGACAAGCCCCAAAGTAAGTCGCCGCGTGAGTTTGACCGGTTCCCCGCACAAGGAGAAACTGTCGCTGTTGGCATTGACGATGCTGGCCGAGGACCGGAATTTGTGCTTCTCGACGTCAGCATGGGGGGCTTTGCAGTCAAAGGCTATGAAGGCCGATTACATGGCAATATGTATTTCGAGTTCAAGTTCATTGGCGACATAGCGGGTGAGAAAGCGGAAGTTAGTGGTTTTGCCAATGTCGTACGGGTTAAAGACGGAATGTTAGCCGCCAAATTTACGCCTCAACCCAAACTGAGAGATTTTTTCCGCGACTACTTTGAAAAACGCTAACCCCTCCCTCCATCTTTTTTTATATGAATTTAAAACCTCGCAGATGAGGGCTTAAAATTCGTTTTAATCGGCCTTCTGCGGCATAGGAGCCGAGACGTGCGGTTGAGAAGATGCCACCGCCAGATGCATGAATTCACAAAAAGCATTGGTCGCTGGCGAACGTTCTGAATTGCGGGTCCAGGCCAATCCCACATCCATGGTCGGTATGGTATCCGTGACCGCCGTGACTTCTACCCGCTGCCCTTCAAGAGACCACGGACGATAGACCATGTCCGAAAGGATTGCCACGCCGGTACCATTGGCGACCAAACTGCGTACGGCCTCAACCGAAGATGTTCGAAAGATGACGTTAGGCCGATAGGCCGTCTGGTTCCAGTACCGTAGCGCCGTGTTGCTGGCTTCGTCGACGGTCAACATAATGTAGGGTTCAATTGATACATCCTGCAGTGAGACGGAGGGCTCTCTAGCGAGCCGATGACCGGAATCCAGCCAAAGTCTTCGTCGTGACCGAAACAGAACTTCGACCAGAATATCTTCTTGATTACCTAGATTTGACGCCAATATCATCGCCAAATCATAGGTGCCGGTAATCATCCCTTCTTCGATATCCTCACGATCCGCCTCTTTCAATCTGACGTCAATATTCGGGAAACTACGGGTGAAGCGCGACAGATAGGGAGCCAAAAAATAGCCTGCGACCGTATAGGATACGACCAAATTCACCGTTCCCTCAATCGACGCATTTGCCCGACTGGGAAGTCGCATGGCTTCCTCCACCGCCGCCGAAATATGTTGTGCGTGCTGGAGAAACTGGTGACCCTCGTAGGTCAGGACAACGCCATGAGCGTGGCGGTCAAATAATTTTGTTCCAAGCAGGCCTTCAAGTCCCTTGATCGCCGTTGTTATGGCGGATTGGGATACATGAAGGTCCATCGCAGCTTGAGAAACCTGCCCAGATTCTGCCGTGGCCACAAAATAACGAATTTGGCGAAAAGAAAACGACATTCTAAAAACCTAATATAAGATATCAAAAAAACTGAATTCTGTTTTTCTCCAACCGCGGTGGACCATTTTTTATACGCCTAAACCTTACCCTCTCACCTTTACAGATATGGTTTAAACCGGCTGATACCCAGCGTCTTCAGGGAAATTATCCGCTTTAAGGCCAACCCGCTGTCGCTTCTTTATCTTAGTCAACCCGCCCTTTAATGAACATTAAAAAAATAGATAATACCTATGAAAATTTGATATTATCTAATTTATCTCATTTTTCCTACCATACATTCACGCCAAGAACGAACATCCCCAGCGTTAAAGAGGTGATGTCAAGCTCGGCAACGCCAAATGGGGCTAATTAAAAAATTCAACATCTGTTTTTATGATAACTGATCCAATGTCACCGGAATGGGAGATCTGAGATATGAATATTAGGAGTTTTTCACAAACAGCGGGAGCGAGTTTATTAGTCGTTCCATTGACAATGTCGGGGGCTAGTGCAGCTGAATGGTATCCATTTCCAGTCGAGGTTTGGAAACCCGCATTCAATATGGATAGCCCGCGCACAACCATTAACTATGTGCCCTTGGACAAGGCGTCGAAGAAATGGGACATTTGTGTATCCTTTCCTCATATGAAAGACGCATACTGGACGGCTGTTAATTTTGGTGTCGTCGATGAGTCCAGACGCCTTGGCGTCAAGATGCAACTGGTTGAAGCAGGCGGGTATACCAACCTTAATAAGCAGATATCGCAAATCGAAGACTGCGTCGCGGGCGGGGCCAACGCCGTCGTCATTGGTGCCATTTCATTCGATGGCATGAATAATCTGGTCAAGGAAGTGCGCGCCAAAGGCATCCCTGTTATTGACGTCATCAACGGCATGTCATCGCCGCAGTTATCTGCCAAGTCACTCGTCTCCTTTGGCGAAATGGGTTTTAAAGCCGGTGAATATGTTGCCAAAAAACACCCAGCAGGGTCCAAGAAAGTCAAGGTTGCCTGGTTCCCCGGACCTCCAGGTGCCGGATGGGTCGAAGCGGGTAATACTGGTTTTCAAAAAGCCGTAAAAGGCAGCGCTGTCGAAGTCGTCGAAACAAAATATGGCGATACCGGCAAGGAAACCCAACTTAAACTGGTCGAAGATACGCTCGAGGCGCACCCAGATATCGAATATGTCATCGGCACGGCAGTGACCGCCGAAGCCGCCGTCGGCTTACTGCGTTCACGTGGGCTTTTGGGCAAGATCAAAATCATGTCCTACTATTTCACGCCCGGCGTCTATCAAGGGATCAAACGCGGGCAAATTCTTGCGGCGCCAACGGATTCTACCGTCATTCAGGGCAGGATTGCCATCGATCAGGCCGTTCGTATCCTTGAAGGGAAGGATTACGAAAAACACGTCGGGCCGAAGCTGTACATCATTGACGAGAAAAACGTGAACTCGTTTGACCGGGATTCATCCCTAGCAGCAAACGGCTTCAAACCGACATTTTCTGTCGATTGAACCATATCGACTTTTGTCAATGAGAGGGCTGTCGAAATGATGAGCACGCGATTTCAACCCGACAATGTCCCTTCCACCGCTAAGGCTGTGGAAGGGACCCCTCTTCTTGAACTGAAGGGTATCAAAAAGCGCTTCCCCGGCGTGTTGGCATTGGATGGTGTTTCCTTCGACTTACAACCGGGGGAAGTCCATGTCCTCTTTGGCGAGAATGGGGCCGGGAAATCGACGATGATCTCAACCATTGCCGGAGTACATCAACCGTCCGACGGCGAAATGCTTTTCCAGGGACAGCCTCTCCACATTCAATCCGTCCATCATGCCCGCTCTCTTGGTATCAGTGCCGTATTTCAGGAATTTTCACTGGTTGAGCAACTGACCGTTGAACAGAACTTGTTTCTCGGGAGTGAGCAAACGACACGCGGCATTCTCAACCGGAAAGCCCAGCATGAGGAAGCCGCTCGAATTCTTGCAAGTTTAGGATTCCCGCTCAAACCCAAGCAAAAAGTAGCGTATCTTTCGCGCGCCGAACAGCAGATGGTCGAAATCGCCAAGGCCTTTCGGTCAGATCTATCCATATTGATCCTGGATGAACCAACGGCATCATTGACCGAACGCGAAACCAACCGATTGTTTGAATTGGTTGAGCAGGTCAAATCCCAGGGGGTTGGGATTATTTATATTACCCATAGAATCGCCGAAATTCGCCGAATCGCTGATCGGGTCACTGTTCTGCGGGATGGTCGATATATAGATACGGTTGATGCCAAGTCTACGACGGAAGAACAATTGATCAGCCTAATGACCGGGCGCCTGATTTCCCAAATTTTCCCAGAAATCAACTTCGACCCCGGAGAAAAACTGCTTTTGATCGACAACTTATCGACTTCTGACGACCGTGTAAAAGAAGCATCCATCCACGTTTGCCGAGGCGAAATCGTCGGCTTAGCCGGTCTTGTCGGTGCCGGTAAATCAAAATTGATTAGAGCTTGTTTCGGCCTTGAGGATATCTATCAAGGAACAGTCATGTTTGGTGACGAGGATGTCACCGGCCTATCTACTCGACAAATGCTCGACCGGGGATTTTTCTATAGCCCACCTGATCGTCGCAGCGAAGGTCTGGTAATGAACCGAAGTTGTCGTGAAAATATTTCACTGCCATCACTGCACTTACCGGCTTTCCATAACTGGCAGTTCTTACGGCGCAAAGGGGAATTGAAAATGGTCTCCGACTTGGCCTCTCGCTTACAATTGCATCCCTTAAAAATAGAAAGAGAGGTTGATCATTTCTCGGGCGGAAACCAACAAAAAGTTCTGTTAGCGAAATGCTTAACCCGCGACGTCGAGCTGTATGTATTTGATGAGCCAACTGTCGGTGTCGATGTTGGCACGCGCGTAGAAATTTACAAATTCATCGCCAAGCTTTGCGAAAATGGGGCAGCGGTGATCGTCATCTCCTCTGACCTTCCCGAGGTCCTACACCTGAGTAACCGCCTTTATGTCATGCACCGTGGTCGTATCCAGGCAGAACTGAGTGGCGATGAGATCACGCAGGAAAATGTGCTTCGGAATTTCTTTGATAAAGAGGCCGCCTAAAATGTCGAGCGAAATACAATCAGGCCAGTCGGCTCAAGAAGTGGCGGATCAACAACCCGCGTCCGCGAGATCCCTTCAATATTATCTTCAGCTGATTTTTGTCCGGTTGGGCGTGTTGCCGTTCCTGCTTGTTATCGCACTGGTGACGTTCACGCTAACCTCGGACAATTTTTTAACCAGCCGAAATCTACTAAATGTCGTGCGCCAGTCCTCCTACCTGACCTTGATCGCTGTCGGTCAGATGTTTGCTTTATTAACCGGCGGGTTCGATCTTTCGGTCGGAACGATTATCGCGCTCACGTCGGTGGTTGGCGCGACGGCAATGGCTGCTGCCTTCGTCGCCGTACCCGATTCAATTTGGCTGGTGATCACCATCGGCATTGTCGCAGGTATTGCCGCTGGGGCACTGATCGGCGCTATAAACGGAATCGGTGTTGCGATATTTGGTGTCTCTCCGTTCATGATGACGTTGGGGATGTCATCGGTGGGATTTGGCGTCGCCCTATATTTGACTGGCGGCACGCCCGTTTATGGTATGCCGGCGGAATTCGGTGATATCTTCGGGTTTGGCAATTTACTTGGCATGCCCGCTCCGGTGATGGTCGGACTCGCGCTGATCCTGTTTCTTTATATATTACTGAACTGGACGCGCCTTGGACGGTATTTCTATGCCGTCGGTGGCAACCTCAAGGCCGCCAGCCTGTCGGGAATTAATGCGCGTCTGACCCTGTTCCTTGCCTATCTCATTTGCGGTGTTGTTGCCGCAATTTCAGGAATACTGTTGACCGCACGACTGGACACAGGCGAAGCCAATATTGGTGCCTCGATGCCGCTTGAATCCATCGCCGCCTGTGTGATCGCCGGGGTTAGTCTTCGTGGCGGCGTCGGGCGGTTAGAGAACGTGGTTTTGGGCGCGTTATTTATTGGCCTCGTTCAGAACGGAATGAACCTCGCACGTATAGAATCCTATCTTCAAACCGTCGTGATTGGCGCCTTGTTGATCATTGCTGTGATCGCAGATCAAGCGCGCCTTCGAGTAATGGCAAATATGCAGGACTAAACCACACAATCTATTCCAACATAGCGTTTGACTGGAGAAATCAATGACCGTCAACATCAATTGCGATATGGGTGAAAGCTTTGGCATTTACAAAATGGGCGACGACAAGGGTATTATGCCGTTTATCACCGAGGCCAATGTCGCCTGCGGATTTCATGGCTCAGACCCCAACCATATGCGCAAAACAGTGGAATTGGCGAAAGCTCATAATGTCAAAATAGGGGCGCATTTCTCTCTTCCGGATTTACCAGGATTTGGCCGACGGGAGATGAAGATTGACCGCGAAGAAATGGCCAACATCATCACGTATCAAGTCGGCGCCCTTAAGGCCTTTCTTGAAATGGCTGGGGTTGAACTCAATCACCTAAAGCCTCATGGGGCGTTGTATGGAATGGCGGCACGGCAAGAACCCATCGCGCATGCCGTGGCAGACGTTGGTGCGCATTTCAGGGTTCCGATTTTCGGACTTTCCGGCACATTACACGAAGAAATCTACACCGCACGCGGATTAGAATTTGTTGCCGAGTTTTATGCTGATTTAGAATATGATAACGACGGCAGGCTGATTATCACGAGAGAACATGTCGCCGTTGACCCCGTGGACGCCGCCCAGCGGTGTGTCCGCGCCGTCGCCGAAGGCTTAACCGTAAGCGTCGAGGGAACCGATGTCCCGGTCACGGCATCAACGATTTGCGTTCACTCGGACACCCCCAACGCCATCGCAGTGGCACAAGAGGTCAATAATTCCATGCAGCCGTATTTATCATAAAGCTACCACACTTATTGAAATATCATAAATTAGAAAGGACGTGAAATGGCCAGTAAACAAATTGTTTCACCGTTACCCGGAACGTTTTACCGCCGACCGTCTCCAGACCAGCCCGAATACACAACTGAGGGAGACATTGTTCAGGTCGGAGATGTGGTTGGCCTCGTCGAGGTGATGAAGTCATTTCATGAAGTTCTATCAGACGTGTCTGGCACCGTGACAAAAGTCCTTGCAGAAAACGAAGAGGCGATTATGGCAGGCCAGCCTTTGTTAGAGATCGACGTGTGAGCAACGACAGTTAATTGCAAAGAATATGACAATGAAAATCAAAACCCTACTGATTGCAAATCGCGGCGAAATTGCCGTGCGCATCATTCGCGCCGCCCGGGAAATTGGCATCCGGACGGTACAAATCCATAGCGCTGCAGACACCGAATCCCTCGCCGTTAAGATGGCCGACGTCGCCGTCAATATCGGCCCGCCACAAGCGGCAAAATCCTATCTTAATACAAACGCCATCATTGCGGCGGCGAAAGAAAATGATGTTGATGCGATTCATCCGGGATATGGCTTTTTCGCCGAAAACGCGGATTTTGCTGACGCGGTAGAAGACGCTGGGATGATTTTTGTCGGTCCCAGTGGCGATACGATCCGAATGATGGGCGATAAAATTGCCGCACGCCAGATCGCCGCCAAAGCAGGCGTACCAACTGTACCCGGTAGCCCGGGCCGAATTGATGACATGGTGGAGGCACGCGCGATTGCCCAAGCCACAGGCTTCCCGATCATGATCAAAGCCGCTGCAGGTGGTGGCGGGCGGGGCATCCGGGTGGTTGAGAACCTTGATGAATTTGATGTCCAGGCACCGCAAGCCAGTGCGGAGGCACACGCCGCATTTGCTGACGGTAGCCTTTATATCGAAAAATTCATCGGTCATTCCCGACATATCGAGGTCCAAGTTCTTGGCGATGGGGATCAGATGGTTCATCTCTTTGAGCGTGAATGCTCGTTACAACGCCGCCGACAAAAGGTTTGGGAAGAGGCCCCCGCATCAACAGTGGCGAGTGATAGTCGAAAAAGCCTTTGCGCCGCCGCCGTCAAGCTTGCAAAAGCGGTCAACTACCGAGGCGCCGGAACCGTTGAATTTCTTTACGATGACCGAACCCATGACTTTTACTTCATCGAGATGAACACGAGAATTCAGGTTGAACACCCGGTCAGTGAATTGATCACCGGCGTCGACTTAATTCGTGAAATGTTGAAGATTGCGGGCGGCGAAAAACTTGCCCTCGGGCAATCAGACATCAAGGCATCTGGCCATGCCATCGAAGTGCGGGTAAATGCAGAAGACCCCGCCAAGGGGTTCATGCCGTCCCCTGGCGTGGTTGGCGAATTGGCTCTCCCTGGCGGACCCGGTGTTCGTTTCGACGGAATGATTTATCCTGGCTATGCGATCCCGCCATTTTACGACTCCCTGCTCGGCAAGCTGATTGTTTGGGATAACGATAGAAACACCGCCCTTGCCCGCTTAAACCGTGCCCTCAGTGAATTCGACATTGCAGGCGTTAAAACCACGTTACCGCTGTTTCGCGCGCTGGTGAATGATCCTGATGTCCGCGCCGGAAAGTTCGATACCAAATGGCTTGAGCGATGGCTTGAGACCAACTCAACAATTTTGACAGAGTAGGAGGGCAGAAAGACATGAAGACCCGGTACTCATTTGGAGGTGACGAGCACATATTCGTTGAAGTCGACGAAGAAATGTCGCTGGAAGCTTTCTTTAAGAGCCTTTCCATGACCAATGCGGTCAGGGATAGCCAGATTGCTGGCGTGGCTGAGATTTGCCCCGCCAATGCATCGTTTCAAATCAAGTTTGATCCCGACATCATTAGTCCGGACGCATTACTCGCCAAATTGAAAACGATTGAGGACGATGCAGAGCACGCGGACCATATCATCAAGACGAGAATTGTTGAGGTTCCGGTCTACTATCAAGACCCCTGGACCCACGAAACCTTGATGCGTTTCCGCGAACGCCATCAAGACCCCAATGGAACCGATCTGGAGTATGCCGCAAAGATCAACGGTTATGACTCGGTTGACGCATTTATAAGTGCGCATTCCGAGCAACCCTGGTTTGTGTCGATGGTTGGTTTTGTCGCTGGGTTGCCTTTCATGTACCAGATGGTTGACCGAGCACGGCAAATCCAAGTCCCAAAATATCTGCGGCCGCGGACAGATACCCCCAAACAAACCGTCGGTTACGGAGGTTGTTTTTCCTGTATTTATTCCGTGCGCGGCGCGGGCGGCTATCAGATGTTTGGGATTACGCCGATGCCAATTTATGACCCTGAACAGGAGATAAGTTATCTCAAAGAGTTCATGGTATTCTTCAAGCCGGGAGACATTGTCAAATTCAAGCCAATTGACCGCCCGACTTACGATCAAATTCTGGCGGACGTTGAGGTCGGCGCGTTTGTGCCTCGAATTCAATCGGTAACGTTCTCTCTTAGTGAATTCCAGAGTGATATCGACGGATACAATCAAAAACTCATGGAGGCTCTCAATGGCAATTAAAGTCCTCGCGCCAGGCCTTGCAACATCTGTACAAGACTTGGGACGTCCGGGTTATTACCATCTCGGCATACCAATTTCAGGCGGAATGGACCGATTTTCCCTACGTTGCGCCAATATGTTGGTTGGCAATGAAGAAGATGCGGCGGTATTGGAAGTCGTCTTCATGGGGCCTGAATTGGAATTTCTGCAAGATACCGTTGTCGCCGTAACCGGCGCGGAAATCACACCAAAGGTCGATGGTGGGCTTCAAGAAACCTGGAAGTCTTTTAAGATACAGAAAGGCCAAGTGCTTTCATTCGACTACTTGAAATCCGGTGCCCGAGCCTACATTGCCATGTCGGGCGGCATTGATGTGCCCGTCGTTCTCGGTAGTCGCTCGACATACTCGCTCGGCGCGCTGGGAGGGTTTCAGGGTCGCGTCCTGGCAGCGGGCGACGAGCTTAAGCTTAATGACGGCGGCGGGAATGTTGCCATTGGGCGCAGTATTGCCGACACCTTGCGGCGGCAACCGGGAAACCCCGCACAATTACGTGCCTTACCGGGGCTGTATTGGCATCGGATTTCTGAGCAATCTGGCAAGAATTTCTTTGACGACATCTGGAAAGTCGCGCCCGAAGCCGACCGCATTGGTTACCGCTTCAAGGGCGGTCAACCGTTGGAGTTTGTTGATCGCGAGGCGCCGTTCGGGGCGGGGTCAGATCCTTCAAACATCGTTGACGGTTGTTATCCGTACGGTTCCATTCAGGTGCCGGGCGGCACGGAACCGATTGTCCTTCATCGGGACGCCGTTTCCGGCGGCGGTTATTTCATGGTTGGAACGGTGATTTCGGCAGATATGGATTTGATCGGTCAATTGCAACCGCATACGCCAACCAAATTTGTCGAGGTCGATATGGAAACGGCACTCAAGGCCCGTCATGATCGCGCCACCCAATTGAACCTCGTTCGCCACTCATTCGATTGAACGTCTATTAACTGCGGAGATTAACCATGAATAACACGTTAGCTTTGACAATCTGGCCGGAAAAGTCTGAGAGCCGCGTACTTAGAAATATCATCTTGGTTGCGGTGGGAACGGCCATGTTAACCGTTTCAGCAAAGGTTGCTGTACCATTTTATCCCGTGCCCATGACGATGCAGACGTTCGTCATCCTGACACTGGCCATGTCTTACGGCTGGCGACTGGCTGGCGCGACCGTCATTCTATATCTGATCGAAGGCGCGCTGGGACTTCCTGTCTTTTCGGGAACGCCAGAAAAAGGCATCGGTCTCACGTACATGATGGGCGGAACAGGTGGATATCTCGTCGGATTTGTGCTGGCGGCGACGGTGTGTGGATACCTCGGCGAGCGTGGATGGGACCGTAACATTCTGACCACGGCGGCAGCGATGTTGTTGGGGAACATCGCGATCTATGGCCCTGGATTGTTATGGTTGGGGTTCCTATTTGGGTGGGATAAACCGATTGTCGAGTGGGGACTTACACCCTTTATCCTGGGCGACGTCACGAAACTGGCGCTCGCGTCGGCGATCTTGCCTTTGTGTTGGCGTATTGCTGGGCGCATTAAGTCGACCACGCCTGATGGTGGTTGACCTTATCCAGCCTGCTATTTCGGGACCTGCCCTAGAGCAGACCCCACTTGATTAGAGTCGGGATTCCTCTCGTCGCGAACTGATGGTTCACTCTATACGTTTGCAGATATGGGGGGCATCCATGGGCAAGCCTCATCGAGAGCTCCTTCCAACTCCTGAAACGCGAGAGGATTAGGCGACAAACTTATGCCACACACACTGCTGCCCGAGGGATGTGTTTGAATACATCGAGGTATTTTACACTCCACGGCGCAAGCATACGAATAATGACATGTTGTTACCTGTCGAGTTCGAATGCCCGCTGAAACTGAGGAAGCAAGGTGCCCAGTAAATCAGGGCAGCTCAGCCCTCAGTATCAGGCACATTCCCAAGGCGTGTCAGGAAGACGGGCTCGTCGTATTCGCCTTGCTCAGGATCGGCAGAAATGGTGAGCGCATCAATGCCTTCATACCCCCCCGACTGCCAGAGTTTCTCAGCCCGCATCTCGGCCGCCACCGCTGTCCGGCATTCAATAGTTTCATCGATGACAATTTGTCCCTTGTTGGTTTTTTTGTAGATCTGACAAACGTATTTGGTTTCTTTAGTCATTTCATCGACCTTTGGTATTGTGCCTACGGCGCTCACTATAACCACCACGGCTAATTCCGCCAGTCGCGAATGGGAACCTACGCCGTCTCGTCAACAAGCCTGACCGACGGGCGCAGGTGTATGGGGGTCTCACACCGTTCGACCGCCTATCAGGTGACGCCGGAGCTCGGCACCTTTATTCGCGCGGGTGGCATGTATGTTTGTTATGGTGCCGTCGCCATTTCACGCGACGCTGGGGCTGACGTTTGTGATGCTGAGGCTGGGAACGGGCTGACCGAGGGCTGCGAAATCATCACTACAGAACCGGGCATAACCACGGAATTCGCCGCCCTGCTGGCGTCAGTTAATAACATGACGTGAGGTGAGTGTTAACAAAGCTGCGTCTGAAAAAGGTGCCAAGTCTCTTTCGGGTCATCTTCTGCGCTTTTTGGCGAGATAAAATATCCTCACGATTTCACGTAGAACGGCTCTGGCATATTGGTCGGTCTGCATACCTAATTTGCCAGAATACATCTTCATGCTCCGGTGGCAACGTCAGCGCCGATCTTGCAAATTTTACAAACAACCTGCCATGGCCAACTCAAGGCGCAGTTTTCCTGGTGTCGAAAAGTGGATGCCATGAATCCCAAATTTTTCTGCGGCGGCGACATTCTCTTTTCGGTCGTCAATGAAAATCGTGGTATTCGGATCAATAGAGAACCGTTTCAGGGTCAGTTGGTATATGCGTGGGTCTGGCTTGATCATTTTTTCTTCCCCCGACACCAGAATGCCTTCAAACCACCCCAGAAAATCATAAATGGTTCTGGCTGTGACAAAGGTTTCGGCGGAAAAATTTGTCAGGGCGTAAAGCGGCGTGCCCTTTTGGCGTAACTCCCTCAGGATATCTACGGTACCGAGAATGGTACCGCCGAGCATTTCCGTCCAACGACTGTAATAGGCTTCAATCAGCGCCCGGTGGTCAGGAAACATCTGGACACGTTCGGCTGTTGCTACGGCAATCGTTCGCCCTGCATCCTGCTGTTCATTCCATTCCCGCGTACAGATGGTTTCGAGAAAAGCTGTCACTTCATGCTCATGATCAAAAAGCTTGCGGTAAAGATAGCGAGGATCGAAATCTATGAGCACGCCCCCCAGATCAAAAATGATTGTTTTCATATGTGGTTCTCTGGCTGACATTAAGAACTGACTCTGAGAACATTCCTTGTTTTGAAATCCCGGCACAAGTAACAATTTCTACCGTGGTTGGCGCAACCGGCAGTCTTGAGCCGAAACCTCAACGGAACCATGATCGGCGCGCAACTTGATCGGCTTGAGGAGTGGGTCCGTGATCGTCTGGCGGAAAGTGGGATGTGAAGCCGCTTCGTGCTGAGGCGGCGACACACAATCATCACATCGATTTCATAATCTCGTAACACACCCGACCTAGGTTTCGGTCACAACACTTCCGTTGGACCGAAAAGGGCGAACCCATGAATTTGAGAATTACGGCTGCGGCGGCTGCCGCGTTGGCGTTATCGGCGTGTGCGCAATCTTCCAGCCTTGAAACGGGCAATTACGCCCCTGAGCCGAACGCCTTGACGCTCGGCAAAGTCGGCTTCCTGAACGGCAAAAAACTGTCGTTCGATGTCGGAATTGGCTCCGGGGCCTATCATTACGCCGACGACCCTGACAACGTGCTCTACACTGTTACCGACCGTGGCCCGAACATCAAATGCTCTGATACCAAGGCCGTCATCGGCGTGCCAAATACGTCAATGTGCGACGGCGACAAGGCTGGCAAGGTATTTCCCATCCCAAATTTCTCACCGACCATTTACAAGATTGCGCTGAATGCCAAACACACCTTTACCGTCATGGAAACGGTCAATCTGAAAAATACAGTTGGCCAGCCAATTTCAGGCTTGTCCAATCCACTGGTGACGTCGAATACGGAAAAAGCTTTTGACCATAACGGCAAGCAAATTTCGTTTGACCCGAGCGGCCTGGACGTTGAGGCCGTTTTGAAATTGTCCGATGGAACGTTCTGGGTTTCCGAAGAATACGGCCCCAGTCTTGTTCATGCTACCGCCGACGGGCGTATCATTGAGCGTTGGGTGCCTCGCGGCTTGGAAGACGACTTGGCTGGTGCGGGCTATCCGGTTGCCGGTAAGTTACCCGGAATCCTAAAGTGGCGAAAATTGAACCGTGGCATTGAATCCATTGCTGTCTCGCCCGATGAAAAAAGCCTGTACTTCGCCATGCAAAGTCCGTTGGCCAACCCCAATAAAAAGGCATACAAAACATCTAACGCCGTGCGCTTGTTCAAAATGGATATCGCGTCAGCTAAAGTTGTCGGTGAATTCATCTATCCATTGGACAACCCAACCACTTTTGCCGCCGATAACAAAACCAAAAAGCGCAAACAAAACCACGTCAAGGTCAGCGAAATGACGGCCATTGGCAATGACCGTTTGCTGGTGCTTGAGCGTATTTCCAAAACAACCAAGTTCTATGTCGTCGACTTAAAAAGCGGTGGCAACATTTCTGGCACCAAATGGGATGCCGAAGTTGTTTCTCCGTCGCTTGAACAGCTTGGCGTTCAAGGCATGGCAAAAAAAGGCGTCGTCGGATTGACCAAAACCCTGGTAATGAATACTGACGAAAAAAGCGGAATGCCTAAGAAAATTGAAGGCATCGGCTTGGTTGACGCCAATACGTTAATGCTGATCAACGACAATGATTTTGGCATCAATGGCGGCAAAACGACCGTCGTCGTTACCCATCTGTCGAAATCACTCTACTGATCGACGGTCTATCAATCACCAGGAAGGGAGCCTCACCCAGGCTCCCTTTTTTTTGTGCAACGCCCCGACATGACCTACCCCGTCGCTTACCAAAAATTCAACCATGGACTGGCACAAATTAATTAGGTGTAATCGACGTCTTGCTCTCTTATATCAAGGTCATCAATTTTTCTTTGCAATTACCAATGTGATTTAGGGAACCTTTAAATGTATTGGGAAACCGACAAGCCCCACGGGTTACCCCGCAATCCTTTCAAAAGTTGTGTGGTCCCCCGCCCCATCGGCTGGATTTCGTCAGTTAGCACTGACGGGCACGTCAACCTCGCACCTTACAGCTTTTTTAATGGCATTTGTGGTGAACCGCCGATGGTTATGTTTGCCGCCAATGGCAGCACGAATGCGCGGACCAAGGACACACTCGCCAATGTGGAACAAACCGGCGAATTCGTCTGCAATATGGCGACCTGGGATCTGCGCGATCAAATGAATGTATCGAGCGCCGCCGTCGACGCCGACATCAATGAATTTGAGCTGGCCGACCTGGACATGCAGCCGTCGCAACAGGTCAAACCGCCACGCGTCAAAGCCGCCCCGATCCATATGGAATGTGTTTATTATAAGACGCTCGATTTACCCAACGATGTTCCCGGCACCCGCAATGCACTGGTCACCGGTCAGGTCGTTGGCATTCATATCAAGGACGACTTTTTGGTCGACGGCATTATTGATATTGAAAAAATCATGCCGCTCGCCCGCATGGGCTATAAAGACTATACTCATGTAGAAAAAATATTTTCCATGACACGACCCGTGTCTTTAGGAAACGACTAAGGACCGCCTTGAAGATTAACGCTGTGGAAGTGATATCATGACCTTACACAATATCAATCATCTGGCCTTTATCACTGACGATATGAGCAAGACCGTAAGGTTTTATCGTGATCTTCTCGGCATGGAATTGACCGCCGGGATTGGTCACGATGGGTATCGTCATTACTTTTTCCGCATGGGAGATGGTCAATCTCATGTCGCGTTTTTTGAATATGACGGGGCGTCGCCAATGAACCGGAAGTTCCCGGGGGAACGAACAAGCGAGCCGTTGGGGTTTGACCATGTCTCCTTCACCGTATCGTCAAAATTTGAATTGTTTGACCTGAAAGATCGCCTAGAGGCCGCGGGCGTTGATGTCCATGGTGCTGTAGATCACGGCCTGTTTTGGTCGATTTATTTTTTTGATCCCAACACGATCCCGCTGGAAGCGACCTGGGAGTATATGGAACTTCTTGAGACGCCGGCGATTGAGGATGACGAACCGTTGACCATCGCAGCCGAGGGAGCGAAGCGTCAACCCGGACATTGGCCGGAAGTGAGCAACCCGACCCCAGAAGAGGAAATGGTCGCCAGTTCAGGAAATGGTCAGCCGATGCGTGATAGTTTCCTAAAACGTGGATTGGCCCGATTTATCGATGGGGATGACCCAAATTTATAACCTAAAAGACACCGGGAGACCGCCATGCCTAAATATCCTTACCGCTTAATTCCAGTCCTCTTGATTTCCATGATGGTTAGCGTGTCCGCCAGTGCACAAAGCTGGCTGGATTTGACTAAAAACGCCCTCAAGGACGTCACCAAACAGGCCACCGGTGGCGGTGCTTCGCCTTCGGGCTTGATGGCGTTGAGCACCGAGGACATGAGCGCGGGGCTCAAAGAAGCTTTACGGATCGGCAGCGAAAAAGTCGTTTCTCAGATTGGCCAGGCGGATGGTTACCTGGGCGACCCGGCGATCCACATCCCACTTCCCGACGCGTTGAATACGGTGCATCAAACCCTCAGCAAATTCGGATTTGGGTCCATGACCAAAGATCTCGAGACCCGGATTAATCGGGCGGCGGAACAGGCTGCCCCGGAAGCCAAGCAGGTGTTTTTGACCTCGATTCAGGCGATGACCCTTGATGATGCCAAGGCTATTCTGGATGGCCCGACAGACGCTGCGACGCGATATTTTCAACGGACAATGTCAGACCCGTTATCGCAACGCTTCACACCGATTGTCGAAAACAGCCTGGCCCAGGTCGGCGCACTTCAAGCCTTCGATCAAATGATCAGCCAATATAAATCCGTCCCCTTCGTCCCCGATGTGAAAACGGACCTTACCGCCTATGCGGTCTCCAAGGCGCTAGAAGGATTATTCCACTATTTGGCCGAAGAAGAAGCGGCCATCCGTGCCAATCCGGCGGCGCGAACCACCGATTTGCTGAAAAAGGTCTTCGCTTCGCGTTAAACGGAGCGCCCATTGACAGCAGCCGCACGAAGTAAGGCGCTATCAATAACGGATAGCGGAAATCTCAAGTGACACCACGCCGCTTGGTGTGTGTAAATCGACGACATCGCCGACGCGCGATTTCAGCAAAGCCCTGGCGATGGGAGACGCCATGCTGACGCACCCGAGGTTAAGATCCGCTTCGTCAACGCCGACAAGTGTTACAGTGTGCTCGGCATCATCATCGTTGATATAGGTTACCGTCGCACCAAAAAACACCTGGTCCTCACGGGGTTGTTGTTTCGGGTCAACGATGATCGCGTGTTTCAATCTTTTACTGAGAAAGCGCACGCGCCGGTCAATCTCCCGCAAGCGCTTTTTCCCATAAATATAGTCGCCATTTTCTGACCGGTCGCCGTTACCCGCCGCCCAAGAGACGACGTCAACGACCTTGGGCCGTTCATGGTGAACGAGCGCATCGAGCTCGTCTTTAAATCTGGCATATCCTTTGGGTGTGATGTGATGGCAAACACTGTTAAGGGTTAACCTCACTTCTACGTCATCGGCACCCTCATCATCGAAATCTAGATCAGTGGGTTTATCTGAAGATTTCATCTCTGAAGTCGATTTCCAATGCCTCAATCGTCCCCGGTTCAATTCCCAAAAATTCCGTCAGCCGATTGACGACGTCCAATTCCGCATCATCTACAACACCATCGGCTTCAGAAATTGTTGCCGCCAACATAACTGCGGTCGCTGCCCATGCCGGGTCATCCTTGGCGATAGCGACCGCCTGCATGGCCTTTTCCCGGCCTTTAACCGGGTCATCCTGAATATCCTTCAAAAAGCCCATGAAGACTTCCCGAGTATGTTGGGAACCGAACAATTTGAGCTCGCCAACCACATGCGCTAGTTTTTCCAACGCAGCATCTTCGCGCCTGACAAATTCCCCGTCGGCCATTGCTGTCAACGCGGCCCCGGCCATGCACGCCTTAAACTGTTCGAAACTTTGGGAGCGCGCTTTGTTTTTTTTATGATATGCCGAGATAATTTCAAAAATTCCAGCCATAAGACCACCCCTTGATTTTCAATATTCCGCCCGGAGATCAATCTCTCTAGCTTTTACCATACCCGGATTGATGCGCAACAAGCCACAGATATGTTCTATGGCATTGGTCTCTTCCGGTTTAACAACACCGTCGGCTTCACTGATTGTATGACACATCATAACCAAAAATTGTGCCAGTTCTTCGTCTTTGCGAACCGCATCAATGGCTTCCATCGCGGCATCAAGGCCCGCAGTTGGGTTTTCACTCAGCTTTGCAATAAATTTTTGATAGATTTCGCTGCCGTGTCCAGGATCAAAAAGTTTCAATTTATCGAGTGTTTTTGTCAGCGATACGACGGTCTGATTTTCCCGCTGACATGCATGTCCGTCCGCAACAGCAACAACGGCACTGGCAGCCATGCACGCCTTAAGGACGGAATACTGGCGGTAACGCTGTTTATTTTTCTTTTGATAATTAATCAGAATCTGCAAATAACTGGACATCGGTTCACCTTTGGTCATGTTTTCCCGCTACGAGAGGGTAACGATGCAAATACAATAAATGAGTACCATAAAAAAATCACAGGGACGGGTGAAACTGCACGCCTATATTTCAATCGCCATGCCATCCCGCCCAGGATCAGCACCGCCAGTTCCCTTACCATTCTCATCGAATGAAATCGCGTGCACACCAGCAAAATGGTAACTGAGCGCAGAGCGGCGAACGCTATACCCCTTACCTATTAAGTCCTGTTCAACATATCTAGGAATTCGGTTGGTCACATCGATGATATCACTGGTCGTGCAAATTCTAGGGGCTGCCACGGCCCTATCGGCGTCCATGGAAAAATCAAGAACATTCAAAATACCCTGTAAAACACCCATGGTAATGTATGTTCCACCCGGCGCACCGATCACCAATTTTGGTTTGTCGCCGGCAAAAATCATCGTCGGGCAAATTGCCGAAAACCGAGATTTTCCTGGTTTCAGAGACCCCGGTTGCCCGGGGCGGGGGTCAAACACGCACATGCACCCATTGTACATAAAGCCAAGCCCGTCGGTGATTGTCCCTGACGGCATACCTAAACTGTGGGTTAATGAGACCATATTCCCAACATCATCCGTTGTACAAATATGGGTCGTATCCTTGCTTTGTTCTGACGCCTGCATTCTTGGCACATGCGTAATCTCGCCCTGCTTAATCTTATCTGCCTGTTTGCGGGCATAGTCCTTGGACGTCAGCCGGTCGATTGGAATATCGATAAAATTTGGATCGCCGACGTGCAGGTCCTTATCCACCGTCGCAATTTTCATGGCTTCCGAGACAACCGCAATATACTCAGCAGAATTATGGCCCATCTCGGCAAGATCAAAATTTTCCAGGATATTCAACATCTCGATTAACATAATCCCACCACCCGGCGGTTGGTTGGTGGCAATGCGATAGCCTCGGTAATCCCCCCACAACGGGTCAGTTATCGTCACGTTAACCGCCTTCAAATCTTCTCGGGTGAGCAGTCCGCCGTTAGCTTCCATGTCGGAGACAATCGCGTCAGCAATTTCACCGCCATAAAAAGATGCAATGCCTTGATCTGCGATTTTGCGATAGGTATTGGCGAGGTCTGGGTTTTTGAGAATTTCGCCAACGGTACGGATTTTCCCGTCGTCTTTGACATATATTTTCCGCGCCGCCGAATCTTCGGTCAGGCGTTTTATGTGCGGTGCCCGGCCAGCACCTTCAACCAAATTCCAAAACTGTGCCATATGCGGGCGCACCATGACCCCGTTTTCGGCGTAATGGATTGCTGGCTTGAGCAACTCCGCCAACGTTTTCGTTCCATAACGTTTCAGAGCCTCATCAAAAGCCTTCAAAGTCATCGGCGTGGTGATCGCACCATAACCAAGGTCATTCACGGCTCCTTCAAGGATAAACCCAAATCCGTCTTCGGTTTCGCCAATGATCTTGTCTTGCCACATGTCTTCCCTGACCATCATTGGCGCACGACCATGAAAATCGATGATCAAATGAGCATTGTCGTCTTTCAGATAAAGATGCATTGATCCAAACCCGGCAATCCCACACATTTGCGGATCAACCACCGTTTGCACCAACGCACAAGCAATTGCGGCATCCACCGCGTTGCCACCGGACTTCAATATCAGCGCCCCGGCCTCGACGGCTTCGGGCTGCGGTGCACAAATAATTCCATGGGTCATAATAAGTCCCGATCAAACGTCAGTTCGCCAACACGGCCACGATGCTCAGCTTCTACCACTTATTTTTGAGAATCAATTGAATACGGCAATCCGATGGTCAAATGCCATGCCTCAATTAAACTCATCTAATTCGAATGCGCGCAGGTGACAAAGCGTGCCCGAAATGGCATGATTTGACACTGCCTTATCCGATCAATTTCAGTTGAAGCTCATATTATCTTATGACAGATGACCGCACGATCGCCCCCGAACAGCAACCCAGACCTAACGATATGGCCTATGATCTTGTCGATGCGTTATCCAGCATCGTCTCGATCCGCTGTGAAGTGCCGGAAAATGCGTTCACCGCGACCGCACTTGGGACAGAACGTATTGGTCATGGTGTTTTGATCAAGGAATCAGGCCTGATCCTAACCATTGGTTATCTGACCATCGAAGCCCAAAAACTGTGGATCATCGACGCCACCGGTCAGGCCGTCGCCGGTCATGTTATTGCTTATGATCAAAGCACTGGGTTCGGTCTGATTCAGGCATTGGGGAAATTAAAAGCGTCTGTACTGCCAATCGGCAGCTCTACAGATTTAAAGGTCGGCGATGACGTTGTTCTTGCCGGACACGGCGGCGTCAAAAACGCCATTGGTGCCCGGGTGGCCGTCAAACAGGAATTTGCCGGGTACTGGGAGTATCTACTGAACGAGGCCATCTTCACCACCCCACCCCACCCGTTCTGGGGCGGGGCGGCATTAATTTCCGAACGCGGCGAACTTGTCGGCATTGGTTCATTATTTGTCCAACACGAGCATGATGGAAAATTGCCGTTTGATGGCAATATGATTGTGCCGATTGATATTCTCAAACCCATTCTGTCTGACCTGCTGTCCTATGGACGGGTAAATGCCCCTGCGCGACCATGGTTGGGAACCATGATCGCCGAATCCGACGACCATCTATATGTGGCCGGCGTCATCCCGGACGGCCCTAGTTCAAGTTCCGGCCTCGAACCCGGCGATATTCTGACGGCCCTAAACGGCCACCCGACGGAAGACCTGCCGACATTCTTCCGCCAATTATGGGACATCGGCGATGCCGGGATTACTGTCACTTTATCAATTTTACGCAACCAGAAAGTTTTTGACGTTCTCATCAAGACCGCCGACCGCAACGACTATATGCTGCAACCCAATTTGCATTAACGTTAAGATATTATCTCATGTCTCATCACCGCCAGCACCATCTGATTGATGATGATGGGCACGTGATTTTGATCGAAGATCTGCTGGACGACAACAGGGCCCTTCAGCTCTTTGATCGACTTTCCGCATCCTGCCCGTGGCGGCAAGATGTCTTGACCCTGTTTGGTCGCAAGGTACCGGCGCCACGGCTCAGCTGTTGGTACGGCGACATGCCCTATACCTATTCCGGCCTGACCTTGGCGCCACGCCCATGGTCGCCAGTGCTGCTAGATATGAGGGAAAAGGTCGAAGAGGTCACCGGCGCACGGTTCAACTCAGTCCTTTTGAACCTTTATCGCGATGGCCGTGACAGTATGGGATGGCATAGTGATGACGAGCCAGAACTTGGTAAAAATCCCGTAATTGCCTCAATTAGTCTGGGCGAAGTCCGCCGGTTTCGCTTGCGCCATAAAACCCAAAAAGAGAATACAGTCTCCATTGACTTGCCCCACGCCAGCCTTCTTTTGATGTCCGGCCCGACCCAACACCACTGGCAGCACGCGTTGCCAAAAACCTCGCGAATGATCGGGCCGCGTCTTAATTTGACCTTCCGCTGGACCTATACCAAGGAACGGTAACAACACCCCCGCCAAAAGCTCAGTTTAGGGTTGCGTGGTCATTCAATTGTGGCGCGATCCGGGCCTTGGTTTGCTGTTCGAATGCATAAGCCAGTTTGATCAGCATGGCGTCGCGATCCACCGTCGAGAAAAAAGACAACCCGACAGGAAGCCCAAACACATACCCCGCAGGAACGGTAACGCTTGGGTAACCAGCCACTGCGGCGGCGCAGGCGCTTCCGCCGGATCGATTGTCACCACCGACCCAATCAATCAACCAGGGTGGACATGTGGTCGGAGATATAATTGCATCCAACTGGTGTTCAGACAGCATAGCATCAATACCGGCGTCACGGGCTAACCGTCGGCTTTCGCCTAACGCTTGCTGGTACTCAGGGTCCGAAAGATCGTTACGCGCCTGTGAAATTTCCAGTAATTCTTGCCTGAAGTAAGGCATCGTCGTCGGACTATTTTTCTCATTAAAGGCAATGACGTCGGCCAGCGAACGGACGCACTGTTGCGTCGTCCCACTCAGATATTGGTTAAGGCCAAACTTAAATTCTGTCGACATGACGATGCTTTCATGCACCCGAATATCGGCCATTGTCACGAGCCCCAGGCCATCTATGACCTCGCCACCGGCGCGTTCAATCGCTGAAATTGCTGAGGCGACAATTTCATCGACACCCTCATGATATCCGCAATAGTTCCGGGCGACGCCAACCTTGGCACCCTTCAGCCCGGCGGCAGAAAGGTCCTTAGGCCTATGGATGGGTAGGGCGCTTTGGCGTTGCTTAGTAATATCATCTGCCGGGTCCACGTCAGCGATCAGGTCAAGCAATATGGCCGCATCCTCGACGCATCGGGCCATCGGGCCGGCGGTATCCTGACTATGGGATATTGGAATGATTCCGCTACGTCCAACCAGACCGACCGTCGGCTTGATGCCAACAATTGAATTCATCGACGATGGGCTGACAATACTACCGTCAGTTTCCGTACCGATGGCGGCGACGCATAAACCTGCAGCGACCGCAGCGGCTGAACCTGAGCTTGACCCCCCTGGTGACCGGTCCAAGGCGTAGGGATTACGCGTTTGTCCGCCCCGGCTGCTCCAGCCACTCGATGATCGGGTTGAGCGGTAGTTTGCCCATTCGCTCATGTTGGTCTTGCCCAAAAGAACCGCCCCGGCTTGGCGCAACTTTTTGACCACAAACGAATCCACTTTGGCGTAAGACCCAACCAGGGCTAAAGAGCCCGCCGTGGTCATCATTTTATCAGCCGTATCGAGATTATCTTTAATCAAGATAGGCATGCCGTGGAGAAGACTTCGTGGGCCTCGGGAGGCGCGCTCTTGATCCAACTCCTGGGCGATATGAAGTGCGTCCGGGTTGATCTCCAGAATGGCATTAATTTTGGGATTGATGCGTTCGATTTGATCCAGGCAATGCTGAGTTAATGAATGGGCGGTTAGCGCACCGCTATCCATCCGTGCGTTCAGCGTTATGATCGTTTCAGCCTGAAGGTCGATGGGCGGGGCCGTTTCAGCCATGCTCAAACATCCTTTACTTCGCGCACATCAAAATGATCACGCAATCCGTCACCAAGGAAGTTAATGCTAAGCACGGTCAACATAATTGCCAACCCTGGGAAAATGCCGAGCCACCAGGCCCGTGAAATAAAGCTGCGCCCATCGGCCAGGATCAGACCCCAGGTCGGCGTATCTGACTCAACACCAAGCCCCAAAAATGACAGGCTGGCTTCACCGAGAATTGCGTAAGAAACGCTGACTGTTGCCTGCACGATAATTGGCGCAATAGCATTTGGCAGAATATGACGCCACATAATACGAAAATCGGACGCCCCGGAAACGCGGGCGGCAGATACATATTGTTCTTCCTTGATGGTCAGGACCATGCTCCGTGCAATCCGCGCAAAATCATCCAGGAAGGCCAAGGAAATCGCGACAATGACGTTGAGCAGCCCAGCGCCAAAGACCGCCACCAAATAGACTGCAATAATGAAATTTGGAAACGCCCACTGAAGGTCGATATATCGCATGATGATCATGTCGATCCAGCCACCAAAATACCCCGCAGCGATCCCCATGGCGACGCCAAAAACAAGCGCGATGGCGACCGTACTGACCCCGACCAGCAATGATATTTGGGTGCCATGGATGATGCGGCTCAGCAAATCCCGTCCAAGATCATCCGTGCCAAGCAGAAAAGTGCTGCTCGGCGGCAACATCATATCAAAATCCATCGCGGTTGGATCGTAGGGCGCGATCCACGGCGCAAACAGGGCAAAGAAGACAAAAATCGATAAGGTGATCAATCCAAACAAAGCCTTTTTGTCTTTTTTTACGGTCGACAGAAAACTGGCTTTATGGTTGACCGGTGCAGATGCGTCGTCTGCGCCTAGAACAGCGGCATATTTGCTCATGATTGAAGCCTAATTCTTGGATCAATGATCGAGTACAGGAGATCAACCAGCAAGTTAGAGAATACAAAAATTGCCGAAACGACCAGGATCGCGCCTTGAACCACGGGGTAATCTCGATTGAGAATTCCTTGAATTAATAATCGCCCCAGACCTTTGATGGCAAAAACATTTTCAACAACCACCGTCCCCGACATCAACAATGCAAAAGCAATACCGATGACGGTAACAACCGGGATCAGGGCGTTGGGCAATGCGTGGGTCAAGACAAGCGATCTTTCGCTCAACCCTTTCGAGCGGGCAACCCGCATGTATTCAGTGTTGAGAACCTCCAGCATCGATGATCGGATCATGCGTGCGACAATTGCTGAAAACGCCGTACCGACAGCAAGTGCGGGCAAAATTAAATGGGAAAACCACGGCCAGAACCCTTCTGCCAACGGCACATAACCGATGGCGGGCAGCCAGTGGAGATTTGCCGCAAAGACAATGATCAGTAAAATTGCCAACCAAAAATCCGGCATGCTGAGGCCGATAAAAGCGACGAAGGTGACAGCAAAATCAGCCGCGGAATTTCGCCGCGTCGCGGCAATTAGTCCTGCCGGAACGGCGATAACAATAGCGACAATAAATGACAGTGTGGCCAGCGAAAGGGTTCGTGGCAACGCTTCGACGACAAGGCGACTAACTTCAACCCGGCTACCATAAATTGAACGACCAAAGTCACCGTGCAATGCGTACCATAACCATTTTACGTATTGAACGTACATCGGTTGGTCAAGCCCAAGCTTGGCGCGAATTTCGTCGACCGCGTCCGGGTCACCCGCATCAAACAACATCGCCGCAATCGGGTCTCCTGGTACCAGCCGCAACATAATGAAGACCAGCGTCGCCACGGCGAACATAACAATTAGCGCGCCGAATATACGTCTTATGAGAAAACGAGACATTTCAACCTTCAACAATGCGAAGAACCGAACCACGATGGTGTGGTCCGGTTCAACACTTGATTTTGTTTAAGACATGGTCACCCGGTCGAGATCAACCAATCCCGGAATACGGCTCTGTTTCGGGAACTTAACACGCTTGTGGTGAACCAGAATATTTGCCGGATGAAACAAGAAAATCGACGCAACTTTATCGGACGTAATCTTGTTGGCTTTCTGCACCAATGCTTTCCGTTTCACAGGGTCGGCTTCGGTGCTTTGTTCAGTAATTAAGGCATCGGCTTCCTTATCAGAGAAATAACCGAACGGCATCTTGGTTTTGTCGCGCTTGCGTCCGTTGAATTTGGAGTTGGTTTGCATCCAATCGACAATCGCATCATCTGGATCAAAATCACCACCACTTCCTGAACGCCGCAGGTCCCATTTCATCGAGTTGAATTCCTCGACATTGACCGACCATTCTTTGGCCTCAACCTGAATTTTGACACCAAGATTCCTTTTCAGAATATCGGCGACCACGGATGCCTCACGACGGCCTGACGGCGTCGTAGTTAGCCTTAGCGTTGGGAAACCCTTGCCGCCTGGATACCCGGCCGCCGCCATCAACCGCTGCGCTTCCTTAACATCGAAACGCTGATTTGATGTATTTGCCAGATTTTCATCGTAGTAGAACCCCATCGCCGGGTTGATGGTCCCATACGCCGCTGTACCACGGCCAAACCGCGCTTGTTTAAGATAGCGATCACGGTCCATGGCCTTGGCAAACGCCAGACGAACCATAAAGCCCTTTTCCTTCATCAATTCGGAAACCGGCTTATTAAAGTCACTGACCTTCATGTGCTCGTGCCAGGGATTAATCCAGACGGACTGGAAGCCCGGTGCCGCGACCTCATCAACAACGATGTCTGGATTCGCGACGAAGCGATCAATCAATTCTGGTGCGATGGGATTGCCGCCGATCAATTGGATATCACCTGACTCCATCGCTGCCGCCAAAGGTTCGGCATCGCTGATCGGCTTGATGACAACTTTGTCCAGTTTCGGGCGGGCAGAGTCGTAATAGTCCGCAAACTTCTCCATCACAACGCCCTGACCGAGCTCGTGCGAAACGATCTTGAAGGGGCCGGTACCGACCGGCGTCAGACCGTATTGCGCTGTTCCCAGTTTTTCCAATCCGCCGCGACTGACAATGGTCATCGCCCGGCCACTTGAGCGTTCGAGCGTTTTGGTCAGGAATGAGGCCTGCGGTTTGGCCAAGATGAAACGAACTTGAAGGTCGTTAACTTTTTCAACACCTTTGACATTATTCAACACCCGCGAGTGTATGGATTTGGTTTTGTCCTTCGAGCGGTTATAGGTAAACAATACGTCGTCGGCGTCAAATTTGTCGCCATTGTGGAACGTTACGCCTTTACGCAAGGTGAACAAATATTCGGTGCCGCTGCCATTCACTTCCCAGCTTTCGGCCAGATCGCCTTCACCAACAAGGTCACGATTAATGTGCATAAGGCCGCTCAGTACATTCGACGAAATCTGGAACTGCACAACCTGATTGATTTGCGCCGGATCAAGGGTGACAATTTGACCAACACCGGACCATCCGCACGTCAACGTGCCGCCCATTGCCGCTTCTGCGTCGCTGAATCCGCCCGCCAATGGGATCATATTGGTCGCGGTTAAGGTGCCGGCTGCCGCCATCAGGCGTAAAATCGAACGACGGCTCATAGTCGGGCCGCTAAGGTCGCCTCGCGAAAGCCCAAATAGCGGGTCTTTGGGATCGAAATCATGCGCTTCACCCATTTCCCGTTCCAGTTCGGCCCGCTGCGCGAGACTTAGTTCATCTAGCATTTTATTGGTCATATCTAAACTCTCCTTATCGTGTTTGGGTCTACGTTGGCCTTCATCGTTTTTGCCGTCCTCTCAACTGAGAGGACAGGCGACTTTCTGCCCGTCAGGAAAATCCCGTTGTGCAGGAATCTGAGTTTTGCAACTGTCCTCGGCAAGCTGGCAGCGGGGATGAAAGACGCAGCCCGACGGCGGGTTCATCGGACTTGGGACCTCGCCCGAAATATAAGTATGGGCGCGGGCACGTTCTTTCTCAGGGTCTGGAATCGGCACTGCCGTCAGCAATGCTTGCGTATAGGGGTGTTTCGGATTCTGGAAGATGGTGTCGCATTCTCCAATCTCAACAATCTTCCCGAGATACATAACCGCGACCCGATGACACAAATGCCTGACCACACTTAGGTCATGACCGATAAACAAATAGGTCAGCCCGAATTCAGCCCGCAGGTCCTCAAGCAAGCGAATGATCTGCGCTTGAATCGAAACGTCGAGGGCCGACACCGCCTCGTCACAAACAATGAACTCCGGACGCAAGGCCAAGGCGCGTGCAATACCGACACGCTGACGCTGGCCTCCCGACATTTCATGGGGGTAACGGTCAGCCAAATTGGTCGGCAAGCCACAGGTATTTAACAAGTCTTTCAATCGATGGGCCCGTTCAACAAAATCTGCTTTTTTATCGTGAATAACAATTGGCTCGGTGACGATATCGCCAACTGACATTCTTGGATTCAGTGAACTAAATGGATCCTGGAATACCGCCTGAACTTGTCGACGGTAGCTGAACATTTCGTCGGCGTTAAGCTTGGAAATATCGCTGCCCTTAAATTGGACCTGACCTCCTGTCGGCGTCTCAAGTTTTAGCAGGCAACGCCCAATCGTCGTTTTCCCACAACCGGACTCACCGACCAGTCCTAAGGTTTCGCCAGGCCGAACATCAAAACTAACACCGTCTACGGCTTTAATGTGTCCGACGGTTTTCTGAATAATTATGCCTTCTCGAACGGGAAAATGAACCTGTAGGTTATCAACCGTCAAAAGCGGTGCCTGATCGTCCACAACACGACTATCGAACGCGACATTTGAGGTCTTCACGCCGCACTCTCCTGATGCAATGCGTCAATTTCCCAGCAAGCAGATTGATGCGAGCCGTCTACGCTGGTAAGTGGCGGCACTTCATTTTGGCATCGATCTCCGGCGAAACGGCATCGGGCGGCAAACGCACACCCCGCGCCCAGGGCTGCCATATCGGGAGGGTTTCCGGGAATCGGATCAAGCGGTTTGCCCCGGTCCTGATCAAGCCGTGGCACCGAATTTAAGAGACCAACCGTATAAGGGTGGCTCGGATTGGCATAAACCTCCAGCGCCGAACCGGCTTCGACAATGCGCCCCGCATACATGACGTTAACCTGTTCGGCATAACGGGCGACGATGCCCAGGTTATGGGTAATTAGCACAAGCGCCACCCCCATTTGTTTGCAAAGGTCCTGCATTAACGACAGAACCTGCGCCTGAATGGTCACATCAAGGGCCGTTGTCGGCTCATCAGCGATAATCAATTTTGGCTTACACGATAGCGCCATGGCAATCATCACCCGTTGGCGCATACCACCACTGAGTTGATGCGGGTATTGTTTCAAACGACCAGCCGGGTCGGAAATACCGACCATGGTCAACAGCTCGACAGCACGGTTGTTGGCTTCGACCTTATCAAGACCGAGGTGCAGCTTCATGCTCTCGGTCAATTGGCGACCGATTGAGAGGACAGGATTTAACGAGCTCATGGGTTCCTGGAACACCATTGCAATGTCGCGGCCCCGCATGTCGCGGATCGCCTGATCATCCAAGGTTAGTAAATTACTGCCATCAAAAAGGATTTTCCCGTTCACGATCCTGCCCGGTGGTGTCTGCACCAATCCAAGAACCGTCAGCGCGCTAACTGATTTTCCACTGCCCGACTCACCGACGATTGCGACGATTTCACCGCTGGATACTGAATAGGATATTCCGTTAACCGCTTGCACGACTCCGCCCGGAGTTTGGAACTCTACGACCAGATCTTTAATTTGGAGAAGTGCCTCCAAGTTCGTGCCCCCAAGGTAAAACCGCGCGTGACTTTTCGTCTTCTGCGTAATTAATTAATGATTTTCAATTAGTTACGGGAAAAACAGCCCTAGTCTCCACAAATTGTTGGTTGTAAAAACCACAGTTATCATTATCATTATCGATAATGATAATCACTGATGAAGAACGTAAGTCAAGATGATTCTGCGCTCACCTGACAAACCAACCGATGTCTTCAAGTTTTCGGCAACGACAAAAGGTAGCGCTGTATTTCACGCTGTTCGACGGCGAATTTTGCTAGGTGAAATTCCATCAGACACGCCTCTGGTTGAGCAACACATTGGGCGGGAGTTTAATTGTAGCCAGGGGACCATCCGCGAAGCGCTTTTGCGGTTACAGGAAGAGGGTCTGGTTGAACGCCGGGGGTACCGGGGAACAATTGTCGCCCGGATTGGCGTTGCCGAAGCCATTCAAATGGCAAAAATTCGCCTTGATCTTGAAGTCGAAGGCATCCGCCATGCCGCCCTGTCGTTTACCGAAACTGACCTTGCCCACGTCAAAGGCTTGCTAGACGACATGGAAGTGGCGGTAAACACAGGCGATCAATACGCTGTCAGCGAAATTGACCGAATGGTCCATCTGACGATTTTCCGCTCGTCAGGATTGGTCGCACTCGAGCCGATCTTAAAACGCTGTACACTGCATATGCATCTTTTCACCTTCGGCAGCAAAGAAACCCGCGATCTGCGGATGTCGCCAACAGAATCTCACCAACCGATCATTGATGCCTTATCAGCCCATGACCCGGAACGCGCCGCAGAGGCGATGAAATCTCATATTGCCGAAGTCATTAAATTGTGGGCTCCACCGCTTGAATCGGCCCTCAAATAGGCGGCGATTACCGTCCGGCAGCATAGCCCTGCATAAAGCGTGGATTGGCTGCCGCGCAGAGCATCTCACCGTCCTTTGCAGCCGCAGTAACGCGGCCGATGGCCCAGTCACCTTCGACGGTGACCTTATGACCACGGCGGCTCAGTTCATCAATTGTCGGCTGTGGAAAGCGGCCTTCAACAATCAGAGAGCCCGCGTCGAACTCTCGTGGGTAAAACGAGCCGGGGAAATGGTGGGTATGGAAACTTGGCGCCTCAATGGCTTCCTGTAAATTTAAGCCGAAATGAACGTGACGCAGGAAAAAATGCAGCGACCACTGGTCCTGTTGATCGCCACCGGGGGTGCCAAACGCCATATAGGGTTTACCCTCACGTTTACAAAATGACGGCGTCAACGTAGTTCGCGGTCTTTTTCCTGGCGCCAGCCTGGAGGGCGAATTTTCGTCTAACCAAAACATCTGCCCACGAGTGTTCAGACAAAACCCAAGGCCGGGAATGGACGGAGAACTTTGCAACCAACCACCACTCGGCGTCGCCGCCACCATATTTCCCCATTTATCAATAATGTCGAAATGACAGGTGTCACCACTGACAACGCCCTGTTCATCGGTTGGCAATTCATCAAATTTCGAAATGATCGGTTGATCGGTTAAACCGGCCAACCGTTGGACAAATTCGCTACGATGCCCAGCCACCTCGCCAGGGCGTAAATCCATCGACGCCTGCGTACCAATCAATTTCGCTCGCGCGTTGTTATAGCTGTCAGACAGAAGGGCCTCGATTGGCACATCAACAAAATTCGGGTCGCCATAAAATGCTTCCCGGTCCGCAAACGCCAATTTTGTCGCCTCAACGACGGTGTGAACAAATTCCGGGTCGTTTTCATCCATTCCAGAGAAATCAAAATTCTTGAGCAAGGCAAGTTGTTGCAGGAACACCGGCCCTTGCCCCCAAGGTCCCGTCTTGTAGACACGATGATCATGGTAATCGTAACTAACCGGTTGCTCGTACGTGGCTGTCCAGGCAGCGAGGTCATCACCCGTTAACACGCCCCGGTGACGTTCTCCTGAGGAGTCCATGACTTCGGTGTTGCGGCAAAATGCATCGATAGTTTCGGCAATGAACCCTTGGCTCCATATCTTCCGCGCCGCCTCGATTTCCCCTTCACGTCCTGAACCTGCGGCTTCTGCCTCTGTCAGGATGCGGGTGTAAGTGTCAGCCAAAACCGGGTTCTTGAATAGCTCGCCCGCCTTCGGCACATCCCCACCGGGAAGAAAAATATCGGCCGATGAAGTCCATTCAGTCTCGAACATTTCCCTTACGTTAGTGATGGCATTGCAGGCGTTTTCGATTAAGGGGCAGCCGTCACGGGCGAAGCCAATTGCGTATTGCAGCACATCACGAAGCCGCATCGTCCCGTGATCACGCAATAACATCATCCAGGAATCGAACACCCCAGGCACAACGGTCGCCAGCAAACCAGTTCCTGGAATGATGTCCAGCCCCAAATTCCGATAGGCGTCAATGGTTGCACCCATTGGCGATACGCCCTGACCACAGATCACCTTCACGTCACCGTCCGCTGGTGAAATCAAAATTGGAACGTCGCCTGCCGGACCATTAAGGTGTGGCTCAGCGATTTGCAGGGCAAAGCCCGTGGCGACGGCGGCATCAAAGGCGTTGCCGCCCTTTTCCAAAACCGCCATCCCGGCAGCGGTCGCCAACCAATGGGTTGAGGCAACAACGCCAAATGTTCCGCGAATTTCAGGTCTTGTGGTGAAACGGGCCACGGCAAATTCCTTACCAAACTCAATGGGAACCAATTGGGTAACTTAATTTGGCTCTGTCAGCAAGACGACATTCTGCCTAAATCGACGGAGGAAAATACGACGAACACTATTGATATCATCTTCAGCGGCAAGGCCGCCCCAATTTCAAGGTGCTGTGTCCACGGTCGAATCCAGAGGATAAATCGGACGGCGAACATTTTTGTAGGGTAGGTCTTTGAAGTTCCGCGAGGTCAGACCACCACCACTATCGACGACAATAATTTGCGAGGCGACGGGTGCGAAGGCGGCGCGAAAATGATGGGATGACTTAACCGCGACAACTGACTTTTTGCTTATATCGATACGCGCATGATCAAAATACATGCGGTCATAACACTGAAACCGGCCACTGGTCAGAATGATATCGATACCGCCAACCTTCAATACCGCGGTCGGCCCCATGTCGATCGCCGTGCCTGCCATCATCGGCCCTTTAAGGCGCAATGTCCCATCCGTCACGGCGATAACAGTGCCGGTTACGGCAATCGGGCGGCCAAAACGCGGATCAATTTTACCGCCAATGGCGACAACCACATGGGCCCCCAACCCTTGTTCGATACAAGTCCGCACGGCAAGGGGATCATAGAGCATGCCAAATGCGGCGTTTTGCACATCGGCATCGATCATCGCCCGCAACAACGGCGTCGAATCCCCATATCCGCCGCCGCCCGGGTTGTCGGCATAGTCGGCAAGAATAATCGGTTTGTCGCCGGCCGGGGCGGATTTCACTGTGGCAATGGCCGCGCCCACCGGCATGATCTGTACCGTCTGGCGCCGACGATTTTGCCAAATGTGTTCAATGAGACGATCTGCCAAATCGGGCGCATCGGATATGTTACCATCGCTGACAATCACGGCACTTGGCCCTGCATCCTGGATATCCGCCCAAGGGAACCCGGCGGCAACGCTTACCGACAACACGCCTTCAAGTGCGCTCATCGTAGCAGCCTTTTCGAGAACCTCGGTCATCGGACCCGGTGCTGTTGTCCGGCCACTGTCGGCACCGTCAAGCATAAGGCCTCGGCGAACCGTACAGTTGGGTCTGATCTCACCATCAAGAGTACGCCGCAACAAGGTCGCCGCTTCCATGGCGGTTTCGTATTGATCAACATGAGGGTAGGTCCGGTAACTGACAATGATGTCGGCGCGTTCCGCCATCTCATCGGTAATGTTTGCATGCAAATCCAGGGTTATGGCGATGGTCATATCAGGGCCTGTTTTGTCGCGAATACGGCGCAACAATTCCCCTTCCCCATCCTCTGTATGAGTGCAGACCATGGCCCCATGAAGAGCCAGCATGATGGCATCAATCGGCCCGTCATCGCTAAGCGCATTGGTAATTGTCGAAGCGATGTGATCGAAGGTCTCTTCATCGACCTTGCCTGAGGGGGTGGCGTCCCCATAAACCGGGTGAACCGCCTGCCAGTCGTTCGCCTTGCAGGCGTCGAGGAAGGCCGCCATTTCCGATTTTGTGTGGTCAAAATGATCGGCTATTTCGGCACCGTAGACCAGGGTGCGGGCCTTGTAGGATGCAAGCGTAGTCGGCAATTGACTGAAGCTGTTGGTTTCGTGTTTGAAGCCGGCAATCAGCACCCGCCGTTGGCGTCCCTCCCCCATTACCAGGGCCTTTCCAAGTTGCTGGCGAACGGGTCCGTATCAAGCGGCCAGACCGGACGGGCCGCCTTGGTATAAGGAAATTTTGTGAAATCCCAAATCAGGCAACCGCCACTGGCTGTGTAAATAATTTTCGATGAAACCGGCGCGTAGGCGCCGTAGAAATGCTGCATGGATTTGACGACGAGAATTTTTTTCTCCGAAATATCGACACCAAATTCAACAAAAAAGGCCGGATGACTATTTTGACAACGGGCGGAGTGAATGATGAAGTCAACGCCGCTTGCGTGAACCAAAACCGCATCCCCCATAAAGCGTTTTGATCCGCCAAGGGCCTCCACATGGAAATCTTTGTTGATCATTTCAACACGAACACGAAGATCCAAAGGCGTGCCTGATGATGGTCCGGTTTTGCCACCAAGGCGCAAGTCAAACTCAGCCCCGACACCGGCACCGCAACAGATTTGCACCGCGACCGGGTCCCAAATCCCACCAACGGCAACGCCAGTTATCCCGCGCTCGATCAGCCGTGATACGATAAACATCGAATCTCCGGGCGCACCGCCTCCGGGATTGTCAGACATGTCCGCCAACACCACCGGCCCACCGTCATGGGCATCAGCCGCTGTTATCGCCTGTTCCATTTCAAGAAACTGAGGCGTGATCTGATCACGCATTTGCCACAATTCGCGGCCGAGTTTTTCAGCAAGTTCCCGGCCCAGGTCAGGACGGTTATCGGTGACAACAACAACTCTTGATCCGACGTCAGCGACGTTCGCCCAGGGGAAACCATGTGCCAGCGAAATCGAAAGAATGCCGTCCAACTTCTCCATCTCGGTCATGCGGTCAACAAAACTGCGCATGGGTTCGCGCGTCGTGTGATAAACGCCAATCATGCGACAATCATACGCCGTCATATGCGGCGTCACCGAACCGTCAATTTTAGCTTCAATAATTCGCCACAAATCTTCTGCACGGGCGGCAAAATCAGTATGTGGATATTCTTTGAAAATAACCAACGCGGTAACGTCTTCCATGAACTGGCGCGAGATATGGCAGTGCAAATCAAACTCGACACCAATCGGAATATCTGGACCAACAATTTGGCGGACCTGATGAACCAGGTCGCCTTCACAATCATCATACCCGTCGGCAACCATGGCACCATGCAGGCTGAGCATGACAACATCGACTGGCATCGCGTTGCGTAAATCGTCCAGAATTTCATCCCGAAAGGCTTCATGGGTTTTCTTGACCACCAACCCCGACGGCGTGGCAAAGGTGCATAGACTTTCCACCACTTGCCATCCTTTGGCCTGGGCGCGCTCCCTCCACACAACCAATGGCACCCCAAACATGTTCATAGCGGCCGGGTGTTTCCCATCACGAACCAAGTAAGACGTCTCAAAGGCGTTGGTGTCCGTCGGCAATGGCCCGCCCGTATGGGTCTCAGTGCCAAGGCAGGCTGTGAAAAGTTTCAACGTCATGTTATTTACCCATTTCAATCAAGGCTGCAACATCCGGTATCGGCCTGGACAAGTCTTGATGCCCCGCCAAATAACCTTCAAGCGCGTGCGCGACTTGCAAAACAAATCGGTCCGATCCGTTAGGGCCGACGATCTGAAGGCCGAAAGGCATTCCTAAGTGATCGGTGCCGACGGGCAATGAACAGACGGCCGGCAAGGCCATCGTCAATCCATAACTTAATGCCAACCAACGCATGTAGGTTGGCATCTCTTTGCCATTGATCTGACTGACCGATAACTGCTCATGTGGATAAGGCGAGACCGCCGCCGTTGGGCAAATCAGGATATCAACGTCATCAAAAAAATTAAGGAAGCGTCGATATAGCTTAGCCTGTTCGACGTGCGCCCAGGCGATGTCTTCCATAGTGTAGGTAAGCCCACGCTTCACATTATCGATAACATTGGGACCGAGAAGGTCACCGTGGTCTTTGAGGCGTTGGTGATGAGCGGCGACAAAATTCACGCCGCGCAGTATTTCGAAGACCTCATGAACGTGGCTGAGATCTGGGTGACGGTCATCAGCATGGGCGAAAACATGGCGAAAGGCGGCGGTCTTTTTGGTAAACGTGCTCTTGATATCGTTATCCACGGGCGCACACCCAAGATCTGGCGAGATCGCCACCCGCAAACTGCTAAGATCGATGTCGCCGAGCGGCTCCAGGAGATCTGGGTCAAGGGCCGGAGAAAAGGGGTCGCGAATATCTGCACAAGTTTGCGCCGCCAACAGCAACGCAGTATCGGCGACATTGCGTCCCATGGCTCCGTTCACGGCAAATGGTGAAAGGGCGACAGACCGCTCTTCACCAGGAACAACACCCGGCGACGGGCGAAAACCGACAATACCGCAAAACCCCGCTGGGGTGCGCAGGCTTCCACCGAAGTCTGATCCAGACGCCAACGCCACCATCGAGCACGCCAAGGCAACCGCCGAACCGCCCGATGAGCCCGCGCAACTCAGCTCAGGGTTAAAAGGGTTTCCCGTCGCCCCAAACACCCGGTTTTTGGTGTTCGCCCCGGCCCCGAATTCGGGTGTGTTGGTTTTACCAATGACGAGCCCGCCTTCATCGCGTACATTGGCGACGGAAAGCTGATCCTGTTCCGGCACGTGATCCTTGTAGATCAACGAGCCATAGGTGGTCCGGAGGCCCCCTGTCTCTTCCAGGTCTTTGATACCGACGGGCAGGCCATGCAATAACCCCAGATCATCACCATCCATCACCGCTTTTTCGGCCTGTTCCGCTTCCGTACGTGCCCGTTCAAACGCCCTTGTGACAACCGCATTCACTGCCGGATCAACCGCTTCAATTCGTGAAATCGAGCTTTCCAGCACGTCAATTGGCGACACTTCCTTACGGCCAATCATCCGACGAAGGTTGACCGCAGACTGATCACAGAGTTCTGACATATTCCCAAATCCTTTAGCGTGAATTAGCCGAGCTTGTCCTTGTAGAGTTCACCACCGGCAGCCCAATTTTCCGTATTGATTTCGTCGATGATCACATTGACGGAGGCTTCGCCACATTCGAGAACCTTGACCACCTCGGTCGTCACGGCACGCACCAATTGGCGTTTCTTTTCCACACTTCGTCCCTCAAATATTTCTATGCGTACGATTGGCATTTATCACTCCTATATTAAATTGGTGTATTTCCGCTACCGAGATCCCACCATAAGCCAGTCATCACCCTTAGTGCGTCACGACTGACCGACGGTAAAATATGTTCGTTGGGTGCATGTTGGGAACAGGCCGCATAAGAATGCGGAACCCAGATTGTCGGCATACCGATGGTTTCAGAGAAAACCTCATTGGGTAACGACCCGCCCAAATTGGGCAGAATATCCACCTTAGATTTGCTCGTGTTTTCGATAGACCTAACCGCCCACTGAACCCAGGGGTGGTCGGGGTCGAGACGCGTCGCCTGCATGACGTCGCGCATGGCCTCCAACTCAATCATCGAAAACCCCCGTTGATCAAGATGATCGCGGATTGCCGTCAAAAATGTCGCGGCATTCGAGGGCGGCACGAAACGAATGTGGCACACCGCCTCAGCCCGTGGGGGTACTGCATTGACCGGGTTACTTGGATTGCCGGTGATAAATGACAATACTTCAAAGGTGTTCCAGCCAAACACCTTTTCTCCCGTGGTAAACCCGGGCTCTCCCCAATCGAGATCGATTTCCGGTGCGCCTTCGCCGCCGTCAACCAGCAGATCGGAGATCGCAGCGCGAACAGAATTAGGAATAGGCCCCGGCGGGCGCACCCCCTTGACCAAAATTTCGCCTTTGGCAGAAACCATGCTGGCGATGGCATGGCTCAAGATGATGCCGGGATTAGCCAGCAAACCACCCCAATTACCGGAATGGTGCCCACCGTCGCGCAAATTCAGAGACATTTTGAAGTTAAACACGCCGCGCGAGCCCATAAATAGCGTTGGGCGATCTGGAGAAAGACGTGGACCATCCGACGCGATCAGGACATCCGCCTTCAGTCGTTCTCTATGCAGCGCAGCGAACTCTTTTAATCCGGGTGAGCCCAATTCTTCGCTGGTCTCCAACAAAATTTTAATGTTGAAACCCAGCGAACCACGGGTATCGAGCACGCATTTCAAGGCGGCCAGATTGATCGTGTGCTGGCCTTTGTTATCTGCCGTTCCCCGCCCGTACCAGCGATCATCTTTCCTGATCAGCGACCAGGGTGATAAACCTTCTTTCCACTGGGCATCATAGCCCGGCACAACATCACCATGACCGTAACTTAGAACGGTGGGCAGGTTTTCCCCTTCAAAGCGTTCGGCAATCAAGAACGGCCCGCCCCGCTCAACCGGATTAGAGAAAATTTCGCCGCTAAAGCCCAAAGTCTTCAGAAACGGTAAAATTTCATCTGAAAGGTAGGTCAGCAATTCAGGTTTGCGGTCAGGGTCCTGGCTTTCTGTACGAATAGCGACACGACGGGACAAGTCCTCGAAAAAACCATCGTTTTCGAAATACGAGTCAATCTTGGAAATTGCGGCTTCGCGGGTCATCGGCAATCCCATCAGTTCAGTTTTAGTAGTGCCCCATATGACCGCAAGCCCACGCCGTTTACAATTTTTTTTACAGTGCGACTTTATATTTTAAATGCTCCACGCTTCCCTCGCGTGAATTTCACATCCACCCCCCTAAATTTCCCAAATTGATGACGGCTGCCCCCAGAAACCGCAGATTAACCGTCCGTTTTAGCGTACATAGACTTGCTGCAAACGGATGAGCCCTTCATAATTCGGGACCTAATTTTGAACAGGATGCCAATGCTGTCTTCTTTTCGCCGCTACCTGCCCCTCCTTTTATTGAGTGCTGCGCTGTTCACTACCGCGTGCACCACCAATCGGGCGACGGGAGAACAAAGCTTCACTGCCTTTATGTCGGAAGAAGACGAAAAAAAGGTAGGTGCCGAAGAACACCCGAAAATCATTGAACAGTTCGGCGGGGAATACGGCAATGCACGGCTGAAAAATTATGTCACCAGCATCGGCAAAAAACTGGCTGCCGTGTCCGAAGCACCCGATCTTCCCTACAAATTCACCATCCTCAATGACGAAAAAGTCAATGCCTTCGCGCTGCCGGGCGGGTATGTTTACATTACGCGTGGCCTTTTGGCGTTGGCAGAAAACGAGGCCGAAATGGCCGGGGTTTTGGCCCATGAAATTGGTCATATTACGGCCCGACACACCGCCCAACGGTATTCGACCACGCAAGCAACAAATATCGGCCTGACGATCTTTGGCGTGTTAGGAAGTATCGTCGGCCTGCCAAGTGGTTTGGGGCAAGTGGTCTCAACCGGAACGCAGGCCGCCGTTCAAAGCTATTCACGCGGTCAAGAATTGCAAGCCGACATGCTTGGCGTGCGCTATATGACCCGCGTTGGCTACGCCGCCGATGGTATGACTGAATTTTTCCGCAAATTGGATGCCCATTCGAAATTGGAGGCCAAGTTAAAGGGCCAGGAAGGGGTCAGCCACAATATCATGTCGACCCATCCCCGTACACAAGAGCGAATTGTCCAGGCCATCACGCTGGCCAAAACAAAACGGGTCAAACACCCACGGGTCGCCCGCAACGAATTTCTCAACCAAATCGACGGTATGGTATTTGGCAGTGATTCTTCGCAAGGCATTATCCGTGATCGTGAGTTCATTCATCCAGCCTTAAAAATCCGTTTCAAAGTACCTTCTGGATATGTGTTGTTCAATTCGGTCAGCCATGTCACTGCAATCGGACCGTACAAGTCGCGAATTGTTTTTGACATGACCAACCAAAAAACCGCGCGGCGGGTCAAAAACCTGAGCCAGTATCTTATTGGTGTTTATGGAAAAAACCTGCCCTTACAGACGGTTGAACATATTAATATCAATACTCTGGAAGGGTATACTGGCGCGGCAACGCTTCAAACCCAAGACGGCATTCGTGACATTCGCTTGATCGTCGTCCGGGGCGGACCAGATCAAATATTCCGTTTCGCCTTTTTAACGCCACCGGATAAAACCAGCCTGTTGAGTGAAGAATTGCAACGCACGACCTATAGCTTCCGCCGAATCAGTGAGCAAGAAGCGGCGACGCTGCGGCCATTGACCATAAAACTAATCACCGTTTCCAGCCATGACACGGTATCATCGCTGGCCCGACGGCTGCCGTTCGGGGACTACAACGAACAATGGTTCCGGGTCTTAAACGGGCTTACGGGCGATGCGAAGATACAACCGGGACAACGGGTTAAGACCGTCGTGCAATAACAAAAAAAACGGCCTCACCTGCGCGGGAGGCCGTTTATCGGAAAATGGTGCCATCATGGACGTCGAGTTAGAGCAAAGCCACGTTCGCGAACGACTCTATTCGCTCCGGTTTTGCTCTAAGCGACCTGCATGGTCTCTTCAAGTTTCCTAGTCGCTTCTTCAAGATCAGTCTTATCGACGGCAGCAACTTCACTGGCTAGACGATCACGAGCAGCTTCATATATTTGTCGTTCACTAAAAGATTGATCCGGCTGCCCAACGTTGCGATGTAGATCACGGACAACTTCGGCGATCTGTATTGGATCGCCAGAATTGATTTTAGCTTCATATTCCTGGGCGCGGCGGCTCCACATCGTCCGTTTGACCCGGGCGCGACCTTTCAGGGTGGTCATCGCCTCGTCCATGCGTTTGCGTGAACTCAATTTCCGCAAGCCTGACGTTGCCGCTTTGGCGACAGGAACCCGCAACGTCATGCGGTCCTTGTCAAAGGTGATAACGATCAGCTCAAGCGTGTGACCGGCAATTTCCTGATTTTCAATAGATTCGACTTTGCCAACACCGTGGGTCGGATACACCACGAATTCGCCTTCCTTATAGGGGAAATCATCCGCCATATTTTAAACAACTCCAGTTTTTTGCACCTTGCGTGAACGGTTGAACACGAACGTCCACGCTGGGTTATTCCACCAAAACGCACCCTGTTGGAACCCTCGGATGACGTCACTTATGAGATTTGTCGGTTGCGCCATACCGCGCACCAAAATCACCGCACTTAGCCCAAACGCCGACTGGCGCGAGCCTTGACCAGGCTCAACGACAACCGACGTTACGGCTAAGTATATCATAAAAACCGGATAAAAACAGCCCCGGCCTTCCGCGCCAAAAAACGGCGTGGATTTTAGTCACCAGCCCCGGGGTTGGGACTAAGAAGTTCTTTTTTACCGGGTTTTCCATCCCATTCCGCTGCATCAGTAGGGGCCTCGCCCTTACGGGTGATATTCGGCCACTGACTGGCGAATTTTGTGTTTATGTCCAGCCATTCTTCAACGTTTGGCTCGGTATCTGGAACAATCGCTTCCGCCGGACATTCCGGTTCACAAACGCCACAATCGATGCATTCGTCGGGATGAATGACGAGAAAATTTTCCCCTTCGTAAAAACAATCGACGGGGCAGACCTCAACGCAGTCCATGTGTTTACATTTAATGCAGTTTTCGATGACAATGTAAGTCATACTTTTCTCCGATTAATTTCTTCCTTTACGCGCCTGACCCCTGGCGACCCTTGACCCGGATATTTAGGTCTCAATTCAAGCGATGTCCAGCCGCGCGACAACTCTTTTTCGGGCCGCCCCACTGTCGCGGTCGGAGACATGCAGCAAGCCGCTCAACCGTCTGACCAAATTGGCCTCATAATCATGGACCACGCCATCGGCATAAACCACTTCCCAAAGCATTTCGATCAACTCAATTCGACCATCATGGTCAAAAGCGGCGTTAGCCCGCCGAGTGAACCCATGTAATTCTACGGCATCCGTTACCCGAGCTTCGGCATCGCCGATCACGCTTTCCACATCTTCCGCTGACAATTCGAACCGATCCACCAGCAATTTGGAAATTATCTTACGTTCGCCGTCATCGAAGGTGCCGTCAACCAGTGCCGCCTCGACCAGCAAAGCTGCCGCCGCCGCTTCAGGGGCCTCTTGATCAGAGGGATCAAGTGCCGCCGTGTCGGCACTGAATAGCAGATTACGAATGCGATTAATCATAGGCTTTGCGTAACATAGCCGCTGTTCACCGACAACCCCAAATACCAGATGGTTTTTCCTTGATGAACACGGCAAACCTGCTTACCTGTGGTCAAATGAATATTTCGATCCCCGATAATGACCGCAGACTCGATTATCCGGCCACTGGCCGTAATCGTGATGCCATTCTGGAGGTCCTGAAGCGCGTCCTGCCAACAACTGGAACCGTTCTGGAAATCGCCTCTGGCTCGGGGCAACATATTACCCATTTCGCCAAGAACCTACCGAATTTATCATGGCAGCCGAGCGATCCCGACGACAACGTATTCCCGTCTATTCAAGCCTGGGCGGATCATGAAGACGTCGCGGATCGGGTAAATCCGCCGTTGAATATCGATACCAGAGCCGATATTTGGCCGGTCGGCAGGATTATCGATATCACGGCGGTATTGTCAGCCAATATGATCCATATCGCCCCTTGGGAGGCGTGCCTCGGATTAATTAAAAATTCGGCAAGATTGTTGAACGAGGATGGTATTTTTTATCTTTATGGCCCCTTCAAAGTCGGCGGACGACATACCGCGCCAACCAACGAAGACTTTGACCGCTCGCTCAAGGCACGAAATTCGCAGTGGGGTATTCGCAATCTCGACGATGTCGCTGCTATCGCCCTCGATCACGGATTTCAGCTGGCAGAAACGGTCCGCATGCCGGCAAATAATCTTTCCGTTATCTTTAAACGTAAGGCCGCTGACTGAGTTTTAGTGGGTGGACGCGCAAATTTGTTTTAGTGTAGGTAACCCATAAAGCGATCCTGGGCGCATTCGAATTTCGAGGACGGGTCATGGAGCTGTCGTTCATCACCGCACTGACCATTGGGTTACTTGGTTCGACCCATTGCATTGGCATGTGCGGCGGTATCGTAGGCGCGCTAAACACAGGACTTCAGCAAAATTCATCAACAACAAGACGCTCTCAATTCGCCTATCATCTTACCTATAATGCCGGGCGTATTCTAAGCTATTCCATTGCCGGGGCGGTTGCCGGACTGGTTGGCGCGCAGACCACGAAAATTCCGCTTGATACGGTCATTTCAATCGGCGGACTGATTGCCGGGGCGTTCATGGTTGCCCTTGGGGTTCATCTCGCCGGGTGGTGGCACAGCCTCGCGCCAATCGAAAAAGCCGGGCAAACCATATGGAAATATATCCAACCCCTGGGGAAGCGGTTTTTGCCCGTCAGAAACCCAATTCACGCTTTTGGCCTGGGCATGGTTTGGGGCTGGCTGCCGTGCGGGCTGGTATATTCCGCACTGGCATTATCCGTTTTTTCCTCGTCAGCGCCGCAAGGCGCATTGCTCATGTTTGGCTTTGGTTTGGGAACCTTGCCAGCCCTGCTGGCGATGGGAAAAGCCTACGGTTTCCTTAGAAACGCGTCGCAAAGCTCGACCCTAAGACGATTGGCTGGAATTACCGTTATCCTGATCGGGCTTTTCACCGCTATTGGAGCGATCACCGGGCATAACCACCATCATGCCGCGTCCTCTAGTCTTACAAAGGACGGCATTACTAAAGCCGGGCACGCCAGTGACAGCAATCATGCCCCTTCTCACCTACATTAAGCGATTTTGGCAATAGACAGTTTTGGTCGTCAACACAGGTGATCTGACGTCGAGCCTTTGAAATCACCGGCCTGCAGATCGACGTGGTTTGTCAGGTGAATTGAGCGGGACGAATTCCACACCACCAGCAGGCTGCTCGACGACATCGCCAACGCCGCAAATAACGGGTTGAGCACGCCAGCTACCGCCAAGGGGATGGCGATTACATTATACATCAGCGCCCATCCGAGATTCTGGCGCACGCGCCGGCGAATGGTGTACATCAAGTCGAAGGCGGTGAATATCTTCCCGAGTTGCTCACCGGGTATAATGACATCTGCAGCTTCGGCGGCAAGCGCCGTCGGGGCACCAAAAGCGATCCCCAAATCAGCGGCGGCCAAGGCCGGGGCATCATTACTGCCGTCACCGACCATGACGACGGTTCCATCATTGCGAAGGCCTCGGATAACACTGGCTTTACCTTCCGGTGGGACGCCGGAAAATACGTCATCGACATGCTGTTCAAAATCACCGGGGTGTTCGGCCCCGGTCAAAAGAACAACGCGGACGTGTTGGCGCAGTTTATCGACCACCCGTTGCCACTGCGGGCGGGAATGATCACTTGTTACGATCATACCGTGGACCAGTCCATTCCAACCGACGAATGAAACAACACCCTCGCCCGGCAGAACGTCGTTGGCCTGCGATAAAAAGGTATCTGTGATCGTCCAGTTCAAAATAGCAAACAACGACCGGCTTCCGACGGCGACTTGATCATCTCCAACCGCCGCCATTGCGCCTTTTCCAGGGTGCATGGTCACATCAGTGGCAGAATATTTGTCATCTAGACGGGCAATCGCCTTGGCAATGGGATGAGGCGATAAGCGCTCAACGGCGGCGGCTCGAGCGATAACGTCTGCCCCGCCAACGACATTAATGACACGCATTTCGCCGGTCGACAGGGTGCCGGTTTTGTCTAACGCGACAATATCGATTTGCGGGACCTTCTCAAATGCGTCGGCGCTAGAGACGATGATACCATTCCGCAACGCCGTACTAATTCCCACCGCCGTCGTCAGCGGGATCGCCAAACCGAACGTGCAAGGACAGGATACGATCAACGTCGCCAGCCCGGCTAACAACGCATCACTGAGTTCGGCGCCATAAAAAAGGAACCCCCCCGTCACAATCGCCGCCAGGACCAAAACCACCGGAACAAAAAGGCGGGCAATTCGATCCGCTGGGCTCAGGGCGCCGGTGCTGGCACTTTGCACATTCCAAAGAACCCGCGCCAGATTATCCATTTGGCTTTCGACCAGGGGGCCGACAACGACCTCCAAATTCCCTTCAACGACGACTGACCCGCCGACAACTTCATCGCCCGGTTCGCGGGTGACCGGGTAGGGTTCACCGGTCATTAATGATTCATCAACAGCACCATGGCCATATATTATGACGCCATCCACCGGCACCGGCTCGCCTTCCCAAATGATAACATGTTCGCCCGGTTCCAGTTCACCCAGATCAATAAAACGGTACTCTCCACCCCATCGGATACGCGCCTTAGGGGCCCATTTATCGAGAATTTTGGTTAGTTCCCGCGTCGCTTCGACTTTGGCATTGCGTTCCACATAACGACCGATAGTGACGACCGCGACGATGGTGGCGGCAACATCAAAATATAGATCAAGAGAGCCGGAAAGCAGTTGGGCAAAGCTGTACCCGTAGGCAGCAACGATAGCGATGGCCAAAAGATTATCCATGTTCAGAACCCGGACACGCCAACCAATCCATGCGCCGCGGAAAATGGGTGCGGCCACATAAACAAGCAGCACTGAGGTAAAAAGCCACATCGACCAAGGCGCAACCACGTGGGCAAGCCAACCGATAGGTTCTAGGTCCTTTTCTTCGACGAGACCAAGATGGACCGGATAAAAAAATGCGACATAAAGCATCATGACCAACCCGGTCAACGCAACTCCGACCAGAAGTCTGAGCAAATCCTGGCGATAATCATATTGCGGTGTTTGCTCGGTACTGAGCCTGACCTGATACCCGGTCATGTTCAGAGCGTTTGGAATTTCGGTTTCACTGATCAGATCAGGGTCATAGACGATTTTTGCCGTGGTTGTTGCATAACTGGATTTGGCATAGAGAATTCCAGGCACTTTTTCCGCCATACGCTCGATCAAAATTTCACATGAGGAACAGTGCATTCCGTCAATTCTAAGAAACGCCTCCTTTCCATCAGGTATAGACCGACGTGTTTCGGCAGGGGTCTGCGCAACCTCCAGCTCAAGAACATTTGGGCCAAAACTGTGATACACCTCCCTGCACCCAAAACAACAAAACGGGTGACCATCGGACTGAATCGGTGGCATGGGAGAGGGTAGGCCGCAGAGCTTGCAGTCAATTACGGTCATCGTCCCTCTCGTTATCGTTCATGGCTGAGCCCGAGGTTACTACCAAGACGCGATGATAACGACCCAAATTGAAAAAAATTTAAATTAAATTTTTCTATCAATTGATAGTAATTAACTAATGATTTTATTTATTACTAGTACATACGCACAATTCAATGAATACAATCGAAATATTTTTTACGAAAAACTACAAAAATCATATTTTGTTGACAGTATTAAAAAATTATCTTCTTATTGGATAATAGGGTCATCGCTCATGACGTAGATTGGGGTTCTAACTGACTTAAACTGAATTAGATCGGGGTGTTTAAATATGCTAGATTTTATCTACATGAATGCATGGGGAGCATTTGCAATAACTCTTTTCATGTTTATTCCTTTTTTTATTGTATTTCTCTTTATGGTCAGAAAAAGGACTGTTACCAAACCAACGCCCAGCACTGTTGAACAAGGCGGTTATGCGCAGGCGGAGTGGATGTGGCTCGGGCTGGTTAGCGTTGTTTTTGTTGGTGTCAACATCGCCAGTATCGGTTACATGCCGACCGTTGCCACGGCCAATGCCGTCGCCTCCGGGCAAGAGATTACGGATGTGTCAGTAACCGCCCAATCCTGGTCCTACGATATATCCGACTCCAAGATTGAAGTTGGGCACCCAATACGGTTTTCCGGAAAAAGTACGGATACCATGCACGGCTTCGCCATTTATCACCCTGACGGGCATGTTCTGTTCACCATGATGTTGATGCCGGGGTTGGCCAATCCAACATCCCTGATACACACGTTTACGGAACCAGGGACCTATACCGTCCGCTGCCTTGAATACTGTGGACTTTCGCACCACGAGATGCGGGATGAGATCGTCGTTGTCGCTCGCAACGGCTAGTTTTCTGTCAGATAGGGGTTTCACAATGCTTACAGCAACGAAAATTTTACAAAACGTTCCGATCTTCAATCGGATGTTCCCCGTTGATCAAAGCGACGGGTTGGAAGAGGTCAATTCCTGGCCGGCGCTAATGATCGTAACCTCATTCGTGTGGTTGTTTGTGGCGGGCCTCCTGGGTGTCGCGATGCCGATTATTCAGGTGATGGGGCTTGATACGGAATGGTTTTATAGGGCTTTGACCGCACATGCTGCGGCCCTGTCCTTCCCGTTTGCGTTCCAACTGATGGTCGGCATTAGCCTTCACCGCGCAGGGGGTTGCCTTGGCAAATCGGTGTCAGGCTGGTTGCCAGCACTGAACTACATTTGCATGAACCTGGGCGCCGCACTTTTGGCTGTCGCCATTCTGGTCGGTGGATTGAGCGTCAGTCTCGTCTTAATGTTTCCTCTGCCCGTTGTCGGCGTTGCCACCGGACAATGGTCGATGAGCGCGCTCATACTTGGGTTTACGGGCATTGGCTTGGTTCTGTTCACCATGATCATTTGGTATCCCGTCAACATTTTGAAGATATCATTTTTCGGCGACAGCCGGGAAGAATTGGTTTTGTCCGCCCGTACAATTAATGACCCCGGCATGTTGGGGATGGTGCTGGCCTCGCTGGTCCTTCTGATTACCGGCACACCGTTGCTGATCGTCGCGACCTACGTATTGGTGGCGCTTTACGGCTTGATCCCGTTGGCGGCAATTGCCTGGGCAACCGAACCCGTCGTGTTTCAGTTTGCCTTCTTCGTTTTTGCCCATAACCTGATGGAGGCGATGGCATTGATGGTGATCAGCGGAATCTACGCGACACTTCCATTGTATCTGTCAGATGGAACACGCAAACTTTACAGCAATACGCTTGCCAATCTTGCGTTGTGGATTTTGCTGCTGACGTCATTCAGCTCGTTCCTCCATCACTTCATTACCCTGCTTCCCAATTTGCCGGCCTCGCTTGCCTACCATGCCAACATCATGAGTTGGGCAACCGGAATCGGCTCAGCGCTCAGTATCTTCACGATCCTGGCGACCATCTGGAAGCACGGTGTAAGGATGAACCCAGGCTTGCTGGCGTGTCTGATGGGGTTCACGCTCTATATCCTGGATGGGGCAAGTGCCGTTGTAACGTCTAACGTCGCTTGGTCGTTCCACCTTCACGGCACCATGTGGCAAAGCGGCCATACCATGACGGTTCTTGTCGCCATGTCATTTATGTGGCTGGGCGTTATCTATCACCATTATCCGGTTATGACTGGTCGGGTCCTTGATGACAAATTAGGGTACTGGTTTGTCGGCTTGGTCTCAGTTGGATCGATAGGGGCCGCGTTGGTAATGTTAGCGGGTGGTGCTGCAGGCATGCCAAGGCGCTTTGCCGATTGGGCCCAAGGGGACTGGATGATTTACGGTGACTTTATACAGCTCTTTGGCGCCATGATCGGTATCGGGATGCTGGCGCTCGCCATCAACTTGATGAAGTCCCGCCAAATCGACCAGGCCTCTGGTCATCCAGCGTCTGCGCCTGAACCCGCAGAATAATACGACGGCGCACAGGCAACTTAATTTTCCAAACCATTGCCTGTGCGCCGGAGCGTTTTTTAACACACTGGCTAGCGCTCCACCTTCGCAAAAAATACGCACAATCTTAGCGGTTATTTTCCAACTGAAATACTGGCCTTTCGCCGTGTGTTAAAACGTGGTCATATTCTGGAATGAATACGCCTGTCATCGAAAAACCCGTAACAGGCGACAATTAAACCGGAACTGGAGGCTCTAGCTTGATTGTTCGAAGGCTTCTTTATTTGTCGGCGCTCGCTGAAGAAAAGCATTTTGGTCGGGCCGCAGAAAAATGCAGCGTCTCGCAACCGACACTGTCGAACGCCATTCGCCAGATGGAAAAAGAGTTAGGCGTTTCTATTGTCCAACGGGGGTATCGCTTTTCAGGCTTTACTCAGGAAGGCCTGCGCGTTTTGGAGCATGCTAACCGTATGCTCGCCGAAAGCGGGAAATTGAAGGAAGAACTGGACCTCATGCGGGATGGCTTTTCCGGCGCGCTACGTATTGGCGTCATGCCCTCCGCTTTACCCATCGCTGCCCTGGTAACCGGCTGCTTCGGTCAGGAGTTTCCAGGCGTCAGCATTGAGGTCTTTAGCCGCAGTGCAAAAGGTATTCTCAGCGACCTGGAAGATTTTTCTCTTGATCTGGGAATTTCCTATATCGATGAAACGCGAATGGCCAAAATCAAAGAACTGCCTCTCTACACTGAGAATTTAGCCTTATTGACGCCGGTCCGTGGGCCGTTCGCCAATCGTGATCAAATCACTTGGGAAGAAACCGCCAAAGTGCCGTTGGTGCTGCTTAATAATTCCATGCAGAACCGGCGTATCATCGACAAGGCATTTAAGAATGTCGGATGCGATGTCAATCCCCAAATCGAAACCAATTCGCTAATGAATTTGGCCGCCCATGTTCGTTCCGGGGCGTGGTCGAGTATCGTACCACGCGAGTGTTTTGCCTTTTGCTCAGAACCTCCGGGGACACGAATGATCAAGATCGTTGAACCAGAGATTTCCCATGTCGTCGGGTTACAGATCGCTGACAGGGAATTTCCGTCGGTGGTCGCCGAAAGCTTTTTTAATGCGGCGGAAGAATTGGAAATTGAATCCATGTTTGACTAGGCACGGCATTGATCACAGCGATCGCCAGCGGATTTGGTCGATATGACACCAACGTCATAGTAGTCATTCCGGGCGTATTATTGAGCTGTACATCCAGGTAGGAATTTTCTTCATTCGACAGATGGCGCGGCAAGGTAACAAACTATGAAAATCGGCAAAAAACTCAGTTTTTCCAATGGATTGATGGCAGTATCTGTGATCGTTGTCGCCGTTATATTGTCCCGGATCACCGCCTCGATCGACGAAGATTTCGAAGCCCTTAGCGAGCGGACATTGCAAGTCACCCGCCTTCTGGAAAACATTCGCTTTGCCGGGTTACGTATCGTTTCTTCGACCAACGAACACATGTTGATCTCCGTTCTTAGGCAAGCTGATATCGGCGAAGCGACGCGTGAAAGTGGCAAACAACAAGAAACGGAAGAAGAAAATCTCATCGATGAAGGTGCCAAATTGCTTACGGAGACCACCTCTCATTACGGCAATTTTGTTAAAACGTACTTCCCGGGGGAAAGCAAATCTTTGGCCACCATCAAAGTCCTAAACAATGAACTCATAATGGGTAGCCGGGACTTGATCAGTCTTATTAAGGACAAAATCGAGCCGAACGATATTATTGAACAAAAAGAACAATTTGAATCAATCGAGCAAAAGTTCCTAAACGCACTAGAGAGTTCTCTGGCGCGTGAAACCGAAGTATTCAGAAAAGCCAAAAAAGACATTGAAGACACCATTGACGCCGTCATCAGTAGCATCTGGATTGGATTGATCGGTACCGCTGCTTACGTTTTGATTTTTGGCGGGATGGTCGCGCGCAGCATTACCGGACCAATTCTCAGGCTCTCTTCGGCGGTAAAGAACGTTGCGGCCGGGAACCTTTCAACTCGGGTTCAACTCGATAGCAAGGATGAAATCGGAGAGTTGGCGTCCTCGTTCAATCAAATGGTAAGTGATTTACAGACAAACATCACGCGGCGCGAACAGGCCGAGGGTGAGTTGAAATCACTCAATTCGGACCTTGAGCATCGGGTTGAGGAGCGCACGATTAAGCTCAACCAAGCCCAAAATGATCTGGTTCGACAAGAACGGTTAGCAGTACTCGGTCGCCTGTCTGCGACGGTCAGCCACGAATTACGCAATCCACTCGGGACGATCCGCACGTCAATGATTACCATCACCGATAACACTGGAGACATGGATCTCGGCATCGAAGGCGCGGTCGGGCGCATTGAGCGCAACATTAACCGTTGCGACGCCATCATCAGCGAGCTTTTGGATTATGCCCGCGATACACGCCCTAACCTCGAACTGACTGATTTGGGCACTTGGCTCAATGAAACGCTCGATGAGCAGAATATTCCTCCTGACATATCGCTGGTCAGAAATTTGACCTGCGACATTGTAGCCAACGTCGATCCGGAATGGATGCGGCGGGTCATCATCAACACACTGGACAATGCTGTCCACGCCGTTTCTGACCACACTGACGGCGAGACCAAAACGATTACCGTCACCACTAGAAATACCGGTTCGCGGGTGGAAATTTTGGTGTCAGACAGCGGCCCCGGCATCCCAGACGATGAATTAGGCAAGATCTTTGAACCGCTTTATAGTACCAAAAGTTACGGAGTGGGATTGGGCTTACCGGTGGTTAAAAAAATCATCGAAGAGCATGGTGGCGGCGTCAATATTGCCAGCACAGTGGGTCAGGGGGCGCAGGTAACGCTTTGGCTGCCGCTGCCGGAAAAAACGCCGGAGCAAGGAGAAAACGGAACATCATGACAAGATTAAGACATGCGTTCAACACCGCCAGCTTTACCGAGATTTCTGCCGAATTCAACCTGCATCACGGTGACCGCCGCGAAGAACAATACGCCGTTTCTGATCGTCGTGATCCAATCTTGCGTGTGGTGGAAACGGCGGGAACTCCCGGAGACCACACTGCATTAAAACCACCAGCCACCACTTCACCGTCAAAGGAGTCTCGGTCACCCGACGACGTTATCTCACGACCACGATTGTTGATTGTTGATGATGACAGAGATGCGGCCGATGCCCTGGTCGAGGTCCTGACCCGGCGCGGCTATGCGGCCAAAACAGCCTACGACGGCGATGCCGCCCACGATGCGATCGACGCATTTGAACCGGAAATCGCTATGGTTGACGTTCGCCTAGGGCGAGAGAATGGTATCGATCTGATTGGTCAATTCAAGCAAAAGCGACCTCAACTGCCTTGCATCGTAATGACCGCTTATGCCGACGTTGATGTTGCCGTCGAAGCGGTTCGTAACGGGGCTTACGATTTTCTTCGCAAACCCCTGGACATCTCCCTTCTGGAAGCAGCACTCGGGCGATGCCAAGAACTGGTGCAAGTGTGGCAAGAAAAAGCGCGGGCGGAAGGAAACCTGTCGACCCAGAGAAAATGGCTGCGGGCCGCATTAGACAACATGCACGGCGGTATTTTCATGTTTGATAAGGACTTGAAAATACAAGTCGCCAGCCCGAATTTTAGCGAGATGTATAGCTTTCCGGCTGAATTGGCCAACATCGGCGCGTCGGCACTCGATATCATGAGCTATCGTGCCAACAGAGGAGACTATGGTCCTGGAGACCCGGCTGAATTGGTCAACATGCGGTCCAAACGTTACCAGATAAACAAAGCGACAACGGTGGAAGATGAAGTCGTCGGCGGACGCCTGATGGAACTGGTTCTCTCGCCCCTACCAGAGGGCGGGATTGTCGGTGTTTTTAACGACATCACCGAACGCAAAAAACAGGAACAGCATCTACGTCAGGTGATGGATGAAGCCAATGTGGCGACGCGAACCAAATCGGAATTTCTAGCCAGCATGAGTCATGAACTTCGGACCCCACTCAATTCGATTTTGGGGTTTGCGGAAATGATTGGTGATCAACACATTGGTCCAATAGGCAATCTGAGATATGCGGATTACGCTAAAACCATTATGGTTAGTGGCAAGCTTCTTTTGGGCATGGTTAACGATATTCTCGACATCGAAAGAATTGAATCGGGTCAATTCAAGCTTGAGATAGAACACCTAGACCTAGGTGACGTAATCAATGAATGTCAGAAAATTCTTCAGTCGAGGGCAGACCTCAAAGGCGTTTCACTACGGGTTGACGACGGACAGATTAATACCATAGTGCCGCTAGATGCAGATCGGCGGGTGCTTTCGCAAATTTTGATTAACCTGATTACCAACGCCATCAAATTCACACCTAAGGGCGGTGCCGTCGTATTGTCCGCCCGTGCAACAAACAACCACCATGAAATTGAAGTTCGGGATACTGGCATCGGCATTCCGAAGGAAAAAATACCGACGCTCACAGACCCGTTTACCAGACATGAACCTGATCCGTTTTTAGCCCAGGATGGCGTTGGACTCGGCCTGGCCATATGTAGCTCGCTGATTGCACAGCATAAGGGCGACCTTAAGATCGAAAGCGAAATCGGAAAAGGCACCGTCGTCACGGTGACCCTTCCCAGCAGAGCATAAAAAGAGAACCGTCAAAAACCTGTCAGGCCGATCTGTTTGAGTTGATGCAAATTTAGCATTTTCGAGGTTTGGCGCCAAAACGCCTATCGATTCTCTAAATTTTAAGATTCAGTGAGCCATTATTCTATAGTCGGTTGGTGAACCGACCTGTTTTTCACTGATCAGGACCTCATCCGCTTTATGTTCTCACGCGAAACGAATTCTCCTTTCTTTAGCTGGTCTAGCCTTGCCGCGCACGTTCGTGGCTGGCGACATCAACCTGATTTTTCAGAAGCCAACGACTTTGATTGCGCCCAATGGGGTGATGTTAGTTTGTCACCAAACCATATACCTGACCTGCTCGGCTGTCAGGGACGTGCCTTGGGGGAACCTTCCGAGCTGTTTTCCGGTTTTAAAACAGCTGCCTCTGCAACGTCTGGCCCGACACAACAGATCATCAATTGGCGACAGATGATAGAGCGCCTGAAATTTTATAGCCCGCGCGGTCAGGTTGCCGGTGTGCATTCCTATATTAATCAGATGAACGGTTACGCTGGCAAGGTGGCCTCGCTGGCCCGATCAAAACCCTGGACTGGCCTACTCAATCAATGTTCGTGGCCGACGCCCGAAACAGACAAGGCGCTGGCGAAATATATTTCTCTACGGCTATTAGGATTTCATGCTGATCGGTTACGTTTGATTCTAGCCGACGGCAGGCTTCCGGCCCAGGACGGCGTTGTACTGGCAGTGTTTTTTGGCGGCAAAGCATTTGTTCTCAACCAGGGGGGCGACATCATGACGGACGAACGATTGTCCGGCTTTTTTCCATGCTGTTCGCTAAATGCCAGGCAATTCTACCTTCATTGGGCACCAAACAGTAACGATTCGCCTGCCCACGCGGCCAAACGCTTACTCGATCAGTTTGGATTAGCCGCCGCATGATACCAGTGTCTTCACAAATCAGGATCGCCGAATTCCAATATAAAACACCCCGAGACACTGCCGAGACCGCCGACAACAATGCGGGATGCTACAAATAGAGGTCTCTGAAGCCTGATATCATCAGTCAAAACAAAAACAGGAAAGCGTCTCCAGGACCGGGCCGTTCCGCCGTAACGGCATCTTGACCTGATACCAATGTTTGTAGTCTTTCTGTTCCCAGGTGAAGGAACCGCTGGTGAAAACCAGTTCTCCCCCCAACATTACCTTTTTGTGGAGGGTGTGAAAATAGCTGCACATTTCACCAAAACCAGATTCTGAGAATTTCTTCCCGGTCAAATCCTTTCCATAGCTTGTCGCCAATTGGGTTCCCCACAACACGATGTGGAAATCATCTTCCGGCTCAAGGTGCTTGGCAATCATTAGGTGTCCCCAGAATTTTAAGAATTCTGGTTTTTGTAATATCCCGAAATCAAACGCGCCTTCGTTGAAGTGTTTTTCGGCGCATGTAGCGAAGTCGGAGACCACCGGATGGCTAAGTGCTTTTTGTTCAGCGTGTATCATGAAATGGCCCCTCCCCAAGCCACGTTTCGAGCGTAATGGTGAACGCCAATGTATGCAATACTCCGTCGAAAAAATCGTCTACGCCGCGTCTGTTGAGCCGGCATTTATCGCTTTATACATCGCCCGCATCCGGGAGGAGACGCTGCAACGCTCTGCGCTCTGACTTTGTTGGACGACCTGTTCCGCGATCCCGTATGGCAACGGCGGATGTCTTTGAACTTTCATTGGCCAGTTCGATTTTCTGTGAGCGGGCTTGGGGCGGGTCCAAATCTTCATAAAGCGCCTGAGCCTCAACAGCAGGGCCGCGGCGAGTGCCCAATTGAACCACCTTGATCACACGAATGTCATCACCCTTGGGGAATGTTAGAATTTCGCCTGACGAAAGTTTATAGTGGGCCTTCGTGACGACGGTACCATTAATCCGAACCCGCCCGGCGTCGCAGACCTTGCTTGCCAACGTGCGGCTTTTAAAAAACCGCGCATACCAGAGCCACTTATCCAATCGCAACGATTGCCCGTTCATTTTGAGAAATGAAACTCCCTTAATTTGGCAAAAGGCGAATTTTCGTCAATTTTGACTTTTGGAATTTTCTTAGAAGGGGTTTTGGTACTGCTTTTTTTCTTATCATCGTGCTTCTTTTCGCCCTGTTTGGCATTTTTTGCGACCTTGTTTTCCCCTTTGTGGCGGAAGTGAAAAGTGACTAACTCGCCTTTGGTTCGGGAAACATATCCCAGACATTGAAGGATTAGCGTCATTTGCTCAACCGAACATCCGGCCAAGGACAACAAGTCAGGAACAATCACCAATGGTGATTTTTTCCCGAGCTCCCAAGCCAACGCAGCAATTCGTTCAACCATATCAATGCGGATCGCCAGATCGCCCATGACCCGATAGCCAATGGCCTGATAAAATGCATCTGGCAAGGCCGAAATACGTTCAATAGACACCCTTCCTTGCGGCGGCAGCGTTACCGGCACGCCGTGATGCAAACCCCACAATAATCCACGCATGTCGACGGCCTTTGGTTTTAACAGGGCGTCAACGTATACATTACCCCGACCGATTAGAACGCCTGCCCGTCTCAGGGCGTAACGCTCAGACCGATCAAGCGCATCGATTTCCCGTAACGCCTGCGACCGAGACAAAGACCCCAAATGCTCGCCGACCTGAAACGCCAATCCGCGCGCCGCACCAGACCATGGTTCACGCTGCAGTCGGTACAATGGCGCCAGAACGTCAGAAATCAGATTAGACACCCACCCCTCCAAGCGTTGCTGAATGCGCCCGATTGCCGGCGCACCAATCAGATCATCGGCGATAGGTCGAATTTTGGGCCGTAAAACATGGGCACCCTTTTCCAGATAACCGACCGGTTCGTCTTGCCAGAGAACGCGCCCGCTTGGCCGACTGTCAATAAGTTCCAGCGCCAAGGCGCTATCTTCAGCCGCCTCTAGGCGCCCAACCCGCTGGGCAAGTTCCTGACGCAGCACCTTGCCTGCGGCTTTGTCGATGGCTTTGGCCGCAGCGGCTTCTTCCGTATCGCTGGCCTTCGCATCCGATGCAAACTTAAACCCGGAAACCTTACCCACATAATGTCCTTCCACGATGACCTCACCATTGGCTTTAACCGCCGCCAGCAAATCCGGCGTTTCTTTCATTTTTCGCATCAACTGGGCCATACGCTTGTCAACGAACCGTTGGGTCAAGCAGTCATGCAGTGCATCTGACAACTTATCCTCAATCGCCCGGGTACGTTCGCGCCAGTGAACTGGGTCGCCGATCCAATCTCCGCGAAAAGCGACATATGTCCACGTACGGATGGCGGCGATGCGTCCGGTCAAATGCTCAATATCACCATCCGTCCTGTCCAAACGTTGAACGTGGCGGTTTATCCAGTCGGTCGGCAATACGCTTGGGAATGTCGTCAGGTGCATGTAAATTTGCGCCAACAACCCGGCATGTCCATCACTCAAGACATTACCAAAATCCGGCACCTGGCAAACATCCCATAATAACCTGACGGCATCATAGCCTTTGGCCCGCCCAACCACATCAGGGTCTTTGACGATTTGGCGAAGGATCGCCTCATCGTCAGCCTCACGTGCGCGGACCAGCCCCAGCAGGTTTGCCGGTGCGGCCAAACTGGTCAGCAACCCCTCAACCGAGGTGAAGTTGGGACGGGGGTTACGCCAGCAAATTTTGCGAATAGGGGAAAATTCGTGGTTCTCAATCCGACCAATGGTTTCTTCATCAAAGGCGGCAGCGTCACCCGTTGTGCCAAACGTACCGTCGTTCATATAGCGCCCGGCGCGCCCGGCAATCTGGGCGATTTCCGTATCCTCCAGGCGACGACGCATACGGCCATCAAATTTATGAGTGGCGGCAAAGGCGACGTGGTCTACGTCCATGTTCAGCCCCATTCCGATGGCATCGGTCGCGACAATGTAATCGACCTCGCCCGACTGATACATATCGATCTGGGCATTGCGTGTGCGTGGGCTCAATGCCCCCATGACCACGGCGGCACCACCCCGTTGACGGCGCACCAGTTCGGCAATCGCATAGACGTCAGCCGCCGAAAAGGCCACGATCGCGCTTCGTTTAGGCAACCGGGCGGTTTTTTTCGCACCGATATGGGACAACGTCGAATAACGCGGGCGTGAGACAAATTCCACGCCTTCAACCAATTGCCGAATTAATGGGCGCATGGTTTCGGCGCCGAGAAACATGGTCTCTGATGCGCCTCTGGCGTGAAGCAAGCGACTGGTGAAGACATGGCCCCGGTCAGGATCGACACACATCTGGATTTCATCAATGGCCAGAAAGTCTACGCGCCGGTCGATTGGCATCGATTCAACCGTGCAGATGAAATAATTGGCCGAAAGCGGCAGAATTTTTTCTTCGCCCGTAATCAAGGCAACGGCATTCTTGCCCTTGATTTTGACCGCCCGGTCATAGTTCTCCCGCGCCAACAGCCGCAGGGGGAAGCCGATCATTCCCGTTGAATGGGCGAGCATCCGGTCCATGGCCAGGTAGGTCTTGCCGGTGTTGGTTGGCCCTAAAACAGCAACCACCCGGCTCCGTGTTGTTGAAATCTCCATATCCTGAGAATTACGCCTGAAGCACCTCTTGGCAAGCCCCCACATCGCCGATGTTCATTTAATGTTCTCGCAATGCATTCAAATGACGACGGCAGCCATTATTCATATTTATTGTTTAGGTGTAGCCGCACGATTTCTATAAAAAAAGGGGTCTCGGCCTAGCCTGAAAAACAACTGACGACACCACGCCCCCTAATACATCCGCCGGAATACGACAGAAAGAATTTTGAAAATGCCACATATGTCTACCACCGAAGTTGTCGTCACCGTTATTCTCTCTTTGTTGGCGATTGCTGCGATGATCGGCATGCAGGTTCTAAAGTCTCTCTGAACTCCGAACCGCCGAGGGGGAATGTTTCCGCCCAACATCGCTTGGCACGATTGGGAAGAACCGTGCATGGAGGCTGTTGCCTAAACCCTGGGACCGTTCGTCACGGATTTGAGGATCATATTGCCCATTAACCAGCGGCCAGCCGTTGGCAACACCGCACGCGTGCGCAAAGGGCTTGCGAGATAGCGTCCTTTGGGCCATATCAAGCGCCTGAATGCGGCGATTACGCCAAATTAATATTGTGACGAACTAAAAGGGATTTTCTGAAGATGACGAAGGAAACTTTCACCTTTCAAGCCGAGGTGGCGAAACTTCTCGATATCGTGGCCCACTCACTTTATAGCCACAAAGAAATCTTTCTGCGCGAGTTGATCTCCAACGCGTCAGACGCCTGTGATAAACTTCGTTATGAGGCGCTGACGACCCCAGCACTTGCGAATGGCGATGACGAATATAAGATTCGCTTGTCAGTTAATACAAAAGCCAAAACCCTGACCATTTCTGACAACGGTATCGGTATGGCCCGGGGCGAGTTGTCCGAGACACTGGGCACCATCGCCCGTTCTGGCACCCAAGCCTTTATGGACCAGTTAAAAGCCGCAAATGATAAGAAGAAAGACAAAAAAAGCGACGGGCGTGTTGATCTAATCGGTCAATTCGGTGTTGGTTTTTATTCCGCCTTTATGGTTTCCGACAAAATCGAAGTGATTACCCGCAAGGCGGGCGAAGACACTGCGTCAATCTGGGTCTCTGAGGGATCTGGCGAATTTACGATCGATGACGCCAGCCGCGACACCGCCGGCACCGACGTAACCCTGTATCTTAAAAAAGATGAAAAAGAATTTCTCGAGCCAATGCGCCTTGAAAATATCGTCAAAACCTATTCCGATCACATCGGCATCCCGATCATCCTGGAGCCAACCAAAAAAGACGAAGAAGAACGCATACTGAATACTGCGTCAGCGCTCTGGACCCGGGAAAAGAAGGATGTCACGGCCGACCAGTACAAAGAATTCTATCACCACGCAGCCCACGCCTTTGACGATCCCTGGCTGACTATGCACAATCGGATTGAAGGCGCTTTATCATACACCAGCCTTCTGTTCATCCCCTCGCAACAGCCCATGGACCTTTTCAACCCTGAGCGCAAAACCAATGTCAAACTATACGTCAAACGGGTCTTCATAACTGACGACTGCGACGGTCTGTTGCCGTCCTATCTTCGTTTCGTCAAAGGGGTTGTTGATTCCGAGGACCTCCCCCTGAACATCAGCCGTGAAATGTTCCAACACAATCCGGCGCTGGTCAAAATCAAAAAAGCGTTGACCAAACGTATTCTGACCGAGTTGAAGAAAAAGGCTGAAAAATCACCCGAGGAATTTAAGGCGTTTTGGGATGTCTTCGGCATCGTCCTTAAAGAAGGACTTTATGAGGATTCTGAAAATCGCGACAAATTGCTGGAAATCGTTCGCTTCAAGTCGACAACATCGGACGAGTTGGTCAGCCTGAAAGGCTACGTGGAACGCATGAAACCCGGACAGGATGCGATCTATTATATTACCGGCGAAGACGGCGGCCAGACCGCCCTAAGCCCGCAATTGGAAGGGTTTAAGGCCAAAGACGTTGAGGTTCTGCTGTTGACCGATCCGGTCGATGAATTTTGGGTCACCTCAGTCGGCCTGTATGAAGAAAAGGTCTTTAAATCGGCGACCCGTGGCGGCGCAGATCTGTCCAATCTGGGCAAAGGCACCGATGACGACAAAAAGGAAGACAAAGACAAAGACGATGACAAAAAACCGGCGGCGATAGACCCACTGCTGGCATCATTCAAACTGGCGCTTGGCGAGCGCGTCAAGGACGTGCGCACATCTGAACGCCTGACCGATAGCCCGGTCTGTCTGGTCGCTGACGAAGGTGACATGGACATCCATCTTGAGCGGTTGCTCAAGCAACACAAACAGTTGCAACAAGACACCCCGCGCGTCCTAGAAATTAATGCCGACCACACCTTAATCAAGGCGTTAAATGACATTGCCGCGAAAAGCGACGGCCCCAATACAATGATCGAAGATGCCGCGTGGCTTTTGTTTGATCAGGCGCGCATTGTTGAGGGCGAAAAAGTTGATGACCCGTTGGCGTTCGTACAACGTATGGCGTCAATCATGCAAAAAGGCGTAGCCTCTGCCTGATCACTGAAGTGGTGGCGATCATAGTCAGCGTCAACGACCTTACCAACAGTGCAGGTCGTTGACGCGGGCCTGTTTGAAAAATCAAAGACAACTCTGCGGATCTCCGCCCAGCTTCTGATGGCAAGACAGCCTTCTAGAACACTTCCGGCGATTTTTGGATCACCGAAAGTGTTCTAACTAGTTGATATTCCCGCAAACCCACGGTCGCGAATGAACCTATTCGCTCCGGTTTTGCCCTAAACCGGACGCAGCAAACGGCGGGCAAGATTATCGCTGAAGTCTGGCCCGCAAACTTTTCTGGGCGGACAGGATAACAGAGCATAGCTCTTCTTTGGTGACGCCATCTCGTGCCATCACCGCATGGATCACCGGATCACTTAAAACCTCAGACAAATGAGGTTCAAATCCAAGGACACGATTGTCGGAAAAATTTATTCTCGATTGCATAATGAAAAACCTCCTTCACCACTAGATAGGTACAAGAAGCAATGTACGCAAATGCCGAGACAAACAACTTACACTTTTGTTGTGAATTTATGATTCGCCATCGAGGGTGAGGCGCGCCGCCCCTATAATTCTCCCACTTCGGGCAGATTGCAAAATAATCGCACAGACATCTGCCCCTTTAGCGCTGGCGGGAACCGGCAAACTGAGGGGCGCGCCTTGCCATGTGGCAATTTGGGTCATGTCACGGACGACGTTGGCATGGCGCAGCCTGCGCCCGCTATTCTCACCCCGACGCACATCGGTTTCACGCAAGCGGTCATAAAAAACGGAATAAACGTTCACAGGCCCAACATCAGCAGCGGCTAATTCAAGCGTCATTCCGTCTGGTGATTTGGTCAGTTTTACAGGAACTTTCTTTAGGCTTTTTGCCTTGGCGACGGCACTCAGTATCTTGCTACGATCCGAGCCAACGCCTTCGAGCGTGCCATCGACGACGACCTGTGGCGTATAAACATAACGCAACTTCATCTGCTTGGCGTATTGGCGCTGGCGCAACGTATACTGAGGATCGGCATAGGGATCTTTCCAGCCAATGTAATCCCAGTAATCAACGTGTAGAGACAACGCCAGTATGTCGTCACGCTCTGCCAGTTCGCTGACAAATGTGTCGGCAGGCGGACAGGATGAACAGCCCTCCGACGTGAAAAGTTCAACGACGGTTAATTCCTGTTCACCGGCCCGAACCTGCTGCGCCATAACCAATGCCACGACGGCAGTCAAAATGATTTTAAGGTAATGCATAGGTCATAACTACAGGAGTCTGGCTGACGAGGCCAATCACATGCTGGTAAAAAACTCGTGAAGGCCCCCGCCAAAAGGCCGGGGCCGAGCACACGAACAATCGGCTAGGCGGTATCCTTCATCATGGTGCGCAACACATATTGCAGAATTCCACCATGCAGGTAATAGTCAACTTCATCTAGAGTATCGATCCGGCACAGCATTGTGATCTCTTCAAATGTACCGTCCTGGCGGGTGATCTTGCAATTGACATCCATGCGCGGCGAAATTCCAGCCTCCAAACCTGTCAGATCAATAACCTCCGACCCATCCAGGTTTAAGCTTTTGCGTGTCACGCCGTCTTTGAACTGTAAGGGGAGAACACCCATGCCAACTAGGTTAGAGCGATGGATACGTTCGAAGGATTCAACAATCACAGCCTGAACACCAAGCAGTTGACTGCCCTTTGCTGCCCAGTCACGACTGGAACCGGTGCCATATTCTTTGCCGCCAAAGACGACCAATGGCGTTCCCTCTTCTTTGTAGCGCATGGCGACATCGTAAACCGACCCTTGCTCACCAGACGGATAATGTTTGGAAAACCCACCTTCTGTACCTGGGACCATCTCGTTTTTGATCCGAATATTAGCAAACGTGCCGCGCATCATGACTTCATGGTTGCCACGGCGTGACCCATAGGAATTGAAATCTTCAGGGCGCACCTGATATTCCAGTAGATATTCACCTGCCGGACTATCTTTCTTGATCGCACCCGCCGGACTGATGTGATCGGTGGTGATCGAATCGCCCAGAATCAACAACGGACGCCCGCCTGTAATATCTGCGGGGTCATTGGGGTGCTCTCCCATATTTTCAAAATAAGGCGGGTTTTTAACGTAGGTTGACCCCGTGTCCCAACCGAACACACTGCCGCCCGTGGTCGAAATGTTCTGCCATTCCTTAGGGCCTTCGTAAACATTGCCATAACGCCGCGTAAACATTTCGCGGGTCACGCAGCTGGCGACCGTGTCGGTGATTTCCTGATTGGTTGGCCAAATGTCTTTCAGAAACACTGGATTGCCATCGTTATCATTACCAAGCGGCTGGTTAACAATGTCACGGGTCATCGAACCGGCGATGGCATAAGCGACGACCAGGGGTGGCGACGCCAGATAATTTGCTTTGACATGGGGGCTGATGCGGCCTTCGAAGTTACGGTTGCCAGACAACACCGCCGTCGCCACCAGATCCCCCTCTTCAATCGCTGCGGCAATGGGGGGTGCCAGCGGGCCGGAATTGCCAATGCAAGTTGTGCAGCCAAAAGCGACGATATTAAAGCCTAAGGCATTCAGGTCTTCCTGCAATCCGGCTTTCTCAAGATAATCAGCGACCACTTGTGAGCCGGGGGCAAGTGAGGTTTTTACCCAGGGCGCGGCTTTTAGGCCTTTGGCAACAGCATTGCGGGCAACAAGTCCGGCGGCGACCAAAACAGCCGGATTAGACGTGTTGGTGCATGACGTAATTGAGGCAATCGCCACATGACCGTCGTCAAATGTGTAGTCCGCGCCCGCCACCTCTTGACTGCGCGGCGCATCAACACCGCCCAAGGTCTTCAGGGCGTCGGCAAACGATGGTACCGACGCAGACAAGTCAATGCGGTCTTGCGGGCGCTTCGGCCCGGAAATCGCCGGCGCGATGGTGGAAATATCCAGTTCCAACGTATCACTGAATTCTGGGTCGTCTGAATTGGCGTCACGCCAGAACCCTTGTTCTTTGGCATAGGCTTCAACCAACGCAATATCTTCGCGGCTGCGTCCGGTTAGTTCGAGATATTTAAGGGCCTCCGCATCAACCGGGAAAAACCCACATGTCGCCCCGTATTCTGGGGCCATATTGGCGATTGTCGCCTTATCGGCCAACGACAGTTGATCGAGGGCGGCACCGTAAAATTCAACAAATTTCCCAACCACCCCTTTGGCTCTCAGCATTTCAACAACACGCAGAACGAGGTCAGTTGCGGTCGTGCCTTCTTTTGGCGTACCGGTTAATTTAAACCCGATCACTTCCGGAATAACCATCGAAACCGGTTGACCCAACATCGCGGCTTCCGCTTCGATGCCGCCGACACCCCAGCCGAGAACAGCCAATCCATTGACCATGGTTGTGTGACTATCGGTGCCAACCAACGTGTCCGGCATGGCGATTGTGCGGCCATTTTCTTCCTCGGTCCAGACGGTCTTGGCGAGGAATTCGAGATTGACCTGATGGCAAATGCCGGTGCCCGGCGGCACAACAGTGAAATTATCGAACGCCGTCTGCCCCCATTTCAGGAAGGTATAGCGTTCTCCATTTCGTTCGAACTCCCGGTCAATATTTTTTTCCATTGCCCCGGAAGAACCGGCCTCATCAATCATCACCGAATGATCGATCACCAAATTGCACGTTGATAGCGGGTTAATTCGGCTCGGGTCGCCGCCCATTTTTGCCATGGCATCACGCATCGCCGCCAAATCAACGACCGCCGGAACGCCGGTGAAATCCTGCATCAGCACCCGCGCCGGACGGTAGGAGATTTCGTGGCGGGAGCTGCGCTCGGTTAACCAGTCGGCAACCGCTTTTGCATCGTCAGTGGTAACTGTGCGGCCATCTTCGTAGCGCAGCATATTTTCCAGCAAAACCTTCAGGCTTTTGGGCAATTTCGAGACATCACCAAGCCCTGCGTCTGAGGCCGCTTTCAAACTGAAATAGTCATATTCCTTACCGCCAACAGTCAGGGTGCGGCGTGTTTTTAGGGTATCTTGTCCTGATATCGGCATGACATATCTCCTGCAAATTTCGTGGTATTTATCGAGAAGGGGAATCTGCACGATTTTGCCGGGATGTCCATATCATCAGCGAAAGGTTCCGGCTATTCGCCTATTCAACAGCACTCTAAACGGCCCAATTCGTTGCCCTTTGGAAACGCCGGTTTTCCCATAAGCGCCCGACAAGTTGACGTTAACGTAAACTTGCACTTGACGCTCGCGCTGTACTTGACTACGAAACTTTATACCCCTCGTAATAGGAGGCTGGAAAAACCAGCCCCATTAGGGCGGATATACCGGCCATGCTCGGTAAAAATTATAGAGGGGTTCAAAGCAACCCCCACAGGGAGAGATATCTAATGGCTGTCGGCGCAGCGTCTTTGGGCGGATTGGACACGTTCCCCAAACTTTTACTTGAAAATGCCCGTATTCGGGGTGGACGACCGGCAAGCCGTGAAAAGGACCTGGGTATTTGGCAGACCTGGACCTGGGCGGACGTTGCCGGAGAGGTTCGGGCATTCGCCCTTGGGTTAAAATCCATAGGCGTCGAACGCGGCGACACAGTGTGCGTTTGCGGCGACAATCGCCCCCATCTGTACTGGGCGATGACGGCGGTTCAGGCCGTCGGCGGCATTCCTGTTCCGGTGTATCAGGACTCCGTCGCTGATGAGATGCACTACATCTACGAACACGCCGAAGCCAAATATGCAGTTGTCGAAAACCAGGAACAAGTGGACAAGTTGCTGGAAATTAAGGGCCGCCTGCCCAAACTATCGAAAATTGTCTATAGATATCCGCGTGGCATGCTCCATTACGACCAAGATTTTCTCGACTCATATGCTGATGTTCAGGTGCTAGGACGCCAGTACGATCAGCAACACCCTGATTTTTTCGAAAAATCCGTCAATCAGGGTATTGGCACCGACACTTGTACGATGTTGTACACATCGGGCACCACCGGGCGACCAAAGGGGGTGATCCTCAGCTTTAGCAATATGATCGACACGGCCCAAAACAACATCGATCTCGAAAAATTGACTGACCATGACGAAATTCTGGCTTATCTGCCAATGGCCTGGATCGGTGACAACATCTTTTCCATCGCCCAATCCTATGTCTCTGGATATTGCGTCAGCTGCCCGGAAAACAGCGATACGGTTCTTGATGATTTGCGTGAAATTGGCCCGTCGTATTTTTTCGCACCACCACGAATTTTTGAGAACATCCTGACAACCGCGATGATCCGGATCGAAGACGCGGCCAGCATCAAGCAGTGGATGTTCCGCTATTTTATGGATGTGGCCAAGCGGGTTGGCCTTGATATTCTGGACCGCAAGCCGGTGTCGTTTACTGACCGCTTGCTTTATGGCCTTGGCAATATTCTGGTTTATGCGCCCCTGAAAAACGTTTTTGGGCTTTCAAAGATACATCTCGCCTATACCGGGGGCGTCGCTATTGGCCCGGATATTTTTATTTTTTACCGCTCGCTTGGCATTAATTTAAAACAAATTTACGCCTCTACCGAAGCCTCGGTTTTCATTACCATTCAGCGCGATGGTGAGGTCAACCCGGACACCTCAGGCAAACCGGCAATCGGTGTTGACGTCCGCATAGAGGACGACGGGGAAGTGATGTTCAACGGCCCTGGCGTTTTCCAGTCTTATTTCAAAAACGAAGAAGCGACCCATAAAACCAAGACTGACGATGGTTGGGTCCATACCGGGGATGCCGGTTATTTCGATGAGAACGGTGATTTGCGCATCATTGACCGCTCCAAGGACGTCGGCAAGCTGACCGATGGCGCCATGTTTGCCCCCAACTTTATCGAAAACAAGTTGAAATTTTTCCCGCATATCAAAGAGGCCGTCACCTTTGGCGACCAACGCGACCATGTCACAGCCTTTATTAATATCGATCTTGAATCGGTTGGCAATTGGGCAGAGCGCAAAAACATTGCCTATTCCGGTTATACTGACCTTGCAGGTCAGCCTGAGGTATACAAACTGATCAAAGAATGTGTCGAGCAGGTTAACCGCGATCTGGCTGAAGACAGCAATCTCAGTTCATCACAAATTCATCGGTTCCTGATTCTGCATAAGGAACTGGACGCCGACGACGGAGAGTTGACCAGGACGAGAAAAGTTCGCCGCAACATCGTCAGCGAAAAATATGGCGAACTGATCGAAGCCTTATTTTCCGACAAGACCGTTTGCCCGGTGGAAGCCGTGGTTACGTTCGAGGACGGTCGAACAGATACAATTAAGGCCGATGTCGTCATCAGCGACGCCAAGACCCTATCGCCCGCATCATCAGCCATCGCAGCAGAATAAGGCGGAAGAACTTCCAATATGGCAGATCACAGAAAAATTGGGGACGTCCTGCTGAATGTAGAGGGCATTAGTCTGTCTTTCGGCGGCGTCAAAGCGCTTAACAATATCAGTTTTGATGTGCGCGAAGGCGAGGTCCGCGCCATCATCGGCCCCAACGGGGCTGGGAAAAGCTCCATGCTCAACTGTATTAATGGTTTTTATCACCCGCAGGAAGGCCAGATCACCTTCAAGGGTGAGACCCGCAAACAAATGCAAACGCATAAAGCCGCAGCCCAAGGCATCGCCCGAACGTTTCAAAACATTGCCTTGTTCAAGGGCATGTCGACCCTGGACAATATCATGACCGGGCGCAATTTGAAGATGAAGCAAAATTTCATCATGCAGGCCCTCTATTTCGGTCCGGCTCGGCGTGAGGAGATGGAACACCGCAAAGTCGTCGAAGACGTCATTGATTTTCTCGAAATCGAATCAATTCGCAAAACACCGGTCGGGCGACTGCCTTATGGATTGCAAAAGCGGGTTGAGCTCGGTCGCGCACTGGCGGCAGAGCCAGACCTGTTGCTTCTGGATGAGCCCATGGCCGGTATGAACCACGAAGAAAAAGAGGACATGTGCCGTTACATTCTTGATGTGAACGATCAGTTTGGCACCACCATTGTCCTTATCGAACACGACATGAGTGTCGTCATGGATATTTCCGACCGCGTTGTTGTCCTTGATTACGGAAAAATGCTGGCCGACGGCGTTCCTGACGAGGTCCGCGCCAATCAGGATGTTATCGACGCCTATCTTGGCGTAACGCACGAATAGGAACAGACGAACATGGAACTATTAGAAGCGATATTCGTGCTTCCCTTCGCCGACATGATCGATAGCCCTGAATTTTTCATGGAAGTGGTCGTTGGCGGTCTATTGACCGGCGTCCTCTATTCGTTGGTCGCCCTTGGTTTTGTTTTGATATTCAAGGCCTCAGGCGTATTTAATTTCGCCCAAGGCGCGATGGTTCTTTTTGCCGCCCTGGCGCTTGTCGGCTTCATTGAAAAGGGCGTACCGATCCCCCTGGCGATACTGATGGCCATCGGCGTCATGATTGCCTTAGCCTGGGTGATTGAGCGCTTGATGCTTCGCCACTTGGTTAACCAGGAAGGCATCATTCTGTTTATGGCGACAATCGGCCTCAATTTCATTCTGGAAGGGGTCGGTCAAATTGCCTGGGGGTCGGATGTGAAGGTTCTTGACATTGGAATTCCGGATGAAACATTTGAATTCAGTGGCATGCTGTTGAGTACGTTTGATTTGTCCGCAGCCGGCCTCGCCGCCATTCTGGTGGTGACGCTGTCTATGTTTTTTCAGTACACCACAGTGGGGCGCGCCCTTCGCGCTGTTGCTGATGACCATCAAGCCGCACTTTCGGTTGGCATCCCCCTGAAAACGATCTGGATTATCGTTTGGTCGGTTGCCGGCGTTGTCGCGTTGGTCGCTGGCGTTATTTGGGGAGCGAAATCGGGCGTCCAATTCTCGCTTGTGCTGATCGCCTTGAAAGCCCTGCCGGTGCTTATTTTGGGCGGATTCACGTCCATTCCTGGGGCGATTATTGGTGGCCTGATTATTGGTGTCGGCGAGAAAGTTGCCGAGATTTACTGGGGTCCAGTGTTCGGTGGCGCAATTGAGGGCTGGTTTGCTTATATGTTAGCCCTGGGCTTCCTGCTGTATCGCCCGCAAGGGCTGTTTGGCGACAAAATCATCGAGAGGGTATAATAAGATGTTTTATCGTGAAGCTGGACAATTCAAGACGACGTATGAGACCGATCAGAGTGTTTTTCCGATCATCCAAGACCGATGGTTCATCGCCCTAATATTGGTTCTGGCCTTTGTCGTCATTCCTTATTTTGCCGACGAATACTGGATGCAGGCGATCCTGATCCCACTCTACATATACGCTCTGGCAGCAATCGGTCTTAATCTCCTGACCGGATATGCAGGGCAAGTTAGCCTCGGCACTGGTGCTTTTATGGCTGTCGGTGCTTATGCAACCTACAAGTTGGCGACCTCCTTCCCTGACCTCAACATCTTGATCATTTTTGTTTTTTCCGGTTTTTTTGCCGCTGGTGCCGGGATCATTTTTGGCATCCCGAGTTTGCGTATCAAGGGGTTTTATCTGGCCGTGGCGACGCTGGCGGCACAATTTTTCATTCTTTGGCTGTTCAACAAAGTCGGCTGGTTTTACAACGATAGCCCATCGGGCATGATCACTGCGCCACCACGTGAAGTCTTTGGCATTCTGATCACCGGACCGGAAGCAACCGCAACCACACGCTACTACGTCACCTTAAGCTTTCTATGTGTGTTTGCGGTGATCGCCAAAAATCTGGTGCGCGGACGCCTGGGGCGGTCATGGATGGCCATTCGGGACATGGACATCGCTGCCGAAATTATTGGCATCGAACCTTTAAAAACCAAGCTTTTGGCGTTCGCAATCAGCTCGTTTTACTGCGGTGTCGCTGGGGCACTTTATATCTTTGTTTGGTTAGGCAGCGCTGAAACCGAAGCCTTTGATATTAACCTGTCCTTTCTGATTATGTTCATGATCATCATTGGCGGACTGGGATCGATCATGGGCTCAATTTTGGGGGCCGCCTTTATTACCTTGCTGCCGATCTTCTTGACCAATTTCCCGCCGATGATCGGGATTCACATTGCAACCGATTTGTCCAAACATGTCGAGGAAATCGTATTCGGCGTTCTGATTGTTTTTTTCCTTATTGTCGAACCGCATGGGTTGGCGCGGCTTTGGCAAATCGCCAAGGAAAAACTGAGAAAATGGCCGTTCCCTTACTAAGACAAGAGGCGGCTAAACAGGATGTACGTTTGCCAGTTTTGGCGGGCGTGCTAAGGTCGACGTTCCAGATTATCCACATCGGGTCGTTTGGCCACTAGGGAGCAACAAAAGGGAGACATAACAATGAATATACGCAATCTGGTTATGGCGGCGGTCGGTGTCGCCATCGGCGCCACCGGCGTAATGGCGGCAAAGGTCGCCGTTGCCGAAGAACAGTTTTTTCCGATGCTGGTTTATCGGACCGGGCCATATGCCCCGAGTGGTATTCCGCTCGCCAATGGTTTTCGCGATTATTACACTATGGTTAATAAACGTGACGGCGGCATCAATGGTGTCACCATCACATTTGAAGAGTGTGAAACCAAATACAACACCAAAACCGGTGTCGAGTGTTACGAAAAGCTCAAAGGCAAAGGCCAAACTGGCGCATCGCTTTTCAACCCTTATTCGACGGGCATCACCTACCAGCTAATTCCCAAATCAGCCGTCGATGAAGTTCCGATCCTATCGATGGGATATGGCCGCACATCAGCCGCCGATGGCCGCGTATTTAAATGGGTGTTTAACTTCCCGGCCACGTACTGGAGCCAGGCGTCATCGTTCGTCAAATACATGTCCCGTCAGGAAGGCGGCTATGACAAACTTCAGGGCAAAAAATTGGTTCACCTGTTTCACAACTCGGCCTACGGCAAAGAAGCCAACCCGACGCTTGAAGCCCTGGCAAAGCGCTATGGTTTCAAACTGATTCTGATGCCTGTTGACCATCCCGGTCAGGTACAGAAGGCACAGTGGTTGCAAATTCGTCGCAAAAAGCCTGACTGGATTTTCATGTCCGGTTGGGGTGTGATGAACCAAGTCGCCATCAAGGAAGCTGTCAGCATCAAGTTCCCGATGGATCATTTTGTTGGCAACTGGTGGTCCGGTTCCGACGCTGACGTTCTGCCGTCAGGCGCAAGTGCCGCCGGTTATACCGCTGCCACATTCCATGACGCCGGTGCCGCCTACCAGGTCCACAAAGACATTGTCAAATATGTCTACGGTGGCGATGAAGCGGCCGCTAAAGAGAATAAAATCGGTGAAGTTCTCTATAACCGTGGCATGGTCAACGCGATGTTCGGTGTCGAAGCAATTCGCACCGCGCAGGGTAAATTTGGCAACAAGGCGATGTCAGGCGAACAAGTCCGCTGGGGCCTTGAAAACCTAAACGTGACCAAAGCTCGTTTGGCTGAACTTGGTATGGGCAACTTCACCCAGCCGGTCAAAGTCAGCTGCGCCGACCACGAAACTATGGGCGCCGTTGGTTTCCAGAAATGGGATGGCAAAAAATGGGGTCTGACCAAGGAATGGTTGAAACCCATGCGTGATATCGTTCGGCCAATGGTCGAAGCCGATGCTGCTATGTACGCCAAGGAAAACAACATCACGCCTCGGAGCTGCAGTTAAATCCATGACTTCCGAAACCGCTCTTAAAGAAGCGGGGGCAACCGAAACCGCGCGCCCCCTTCTCAACGTCAATAATATTGAGGTGATCTACGACCACGTCATCTTGGTGTTGAAGGGGGTCTCGTTGGACGTTCCCGAGGGGGGAATTGTTGCCCTCCTCGGAGCCAACGGCGCAGGTAAGACGACAACGCTAAAAGCAATCTCCAACCTGCTCGGCGCGGAGCGTGGAGAGGTTACCAAAGGGTCGATTGAAGTCGCAGGCGAGCGGGTTGATTCGATGACGCCCAACGAACTCGTCAAACGCGGCGTTATCCAGGTTATGGAAGGTCGCCATTGTTTCGAGCATTTATCGGTCGAGGAAAACCTGCTCACCGGCGCTTATACCCGTCGTGATGGCCGCAGTGCCATCGCCGAGTCGCTTGAAAAAGTTTATCATTATTTTCCACGCCTTAAGGAGCGGCGCACGTCCCAGGCCGGTTACACATCTGGCGGCGAACAACAAATGACGGCCATCGGGCGGGCCTTGATGGCAAATCCAACTATGATTTTACTGGATGAACCGTCCATGGGGCTGGCTCCACAGCTGGTCGAAGAAATTTTCGAAATTGTCAAAGATCTTAATCAGTCAGAACATGTTAGTTTTCTGCTGGCCGAGCAGAACACGATGGCAGCGCTACGTTACGCCGAATACGGATATATTCTGGAAAACGGTCGGGTCGTGATGGACGGTGATGCCGCCTCGCTACGTGACAACGAAGACGTCAAGGAATTCTATCTTGGCCTGTCCTCAGGATCACGCAAAAGCTTCCGTGATGTCAAACACTACCGTCGCCGCAAACGCTGGCTCTAAAACATTTTTTATCGGAAACTTTCATGGCTAAAAATGACGCCCATTTTGATCACCTGGAAACCCGGTCGGTCGATCAGCGTGAGACCGACCTGTTCGCCGCGCTTAGCCAACAGGTCACTCATGCGAAAACAAATTCGCCCTATTTTGCTGACGTTTTCAAAGACATTGATACGAACAGCATTAACAACCGCGATGCCTTGGCTAAACTTCCAGTCACCCGCAAAAGCGACCTGATCGAGCTTCAGAAAAAGGCTTATCCCTTTGGCGGACTGACTGCAGTTGAGCCCGGCAAGCTTAAACGTATCTTCCAGTCGCCCGGCCCAATCTATGATCCCGAGGGTTACGCTGGGAATTGGTGGCGAACCGCGCGTGCCCTGTTTGCGGCGGGCTTTCGCCAAGGTGATATCGTCCACAATACGTTTGCCTATCATCTGACGCCAGCCGGAAGCATGATGGAAACGGGTGCGGCTGAAATTGGCTGCGCCGTGGTGCCCGCAGGTGTTGGCAATACCGAACTTCAGGTTCGCATTATGGCCGATATCCGCCCGACCGCCTACGCAGGCACACCATCGTTTCTAAAGATCCTGTTGGCCAAAGCCCGTGAGATGGGAGAGGACGTGTCCTCACTGAACAAGTCAATTGTCGGCGGCGAAGCCCTTTTCCCCCAATTGCGCCAGGAAATCGAAGATCAGGGCGTAAATTGCCAACAAATTTACGCAACCGCCGACCTAGGTAATATCGCCTACGAGTCCACGGCCCGTGAAGGACTAATCGTCGATGAAGGGTTAATTATCGAAATCGTCCGCCCGGGCACAAATGACCCGGTCCCAGACGGCGACGTCGGCGAAGTCGTGGCCACATTATTTGGTCCCGAATACCCCCTCATTCGCTTCGGCACCGGCGATCTGTCTGCCGTTATGAGCGGCACGAGCCCCTGTGGCCGGACCAATATGCGCTTAAAGGGTTGGATGGGTCGGGCAGATCAAACCGCGAAAGTTAAAGGCATGTTTGTTCACCCGGCCCAGATCGCCGAGGTCGTTCGGCGGCATCTGGAGATTAAAAAGGCCCGGTTGGTTATTGACCAACGTGACGGGGCCGATGTGATGACCTTGTCGTGTGAAGTTGAGGACCCGGAAAACATTGTTGGCAGCCAGGCTGCGCTGGCCAGCGACATCATCGCGACAATTCAGGCCGTCTGCAAATTACGTGCAGAGGTCGGTTTCGCAGCACTTGGAAGCCTCCCCAATGATGGCAAAATCATTGACGATATTCGCACGATTGATTAATCCCCGTCGCATTGACGCCTGTTTAAGCCCCGTCGCCTTAAAGATACCTTAGTCTGTCCATAAAGTTGCCACAATTGACAGCTACATTAAGATCATAGACCTCCTCGTCTATACCCAGAGATCCCCTTCTCTGGTCCCCTTATCGGCGGCAAACGCCGAAACTTACGGTCGGACCCCCAAAGTCCGACCGTCTTTTCTTGCGCAGTCGAGCAATCCCGTCTCAGGTAATCAGAATGTTTGAAGTCACCAGATAATGCTCTACGGTGTGTCCACCATGTCTTTATTCACTGGCACCGATTTACTTTGTTTCCGCGGCGAGCGCGTGGTCTTCACCGACCTTGCCTTCGCCATCAACGCGGGCGATGCATTGGTCCTGCGGGGGCATAATGGCAGCGGGAAATCGACGCTACTGCGCCTGCTGGCCGGTTTGTTGAAAGCCCAAAAAGGTGATATTTCCTGGAACGGCGAGAACATCCTTGATGAGCCCGAACAGCACAACCAACGCCTTCATTATGTTGGGCACCTGGACCCCATCAAGCCGGTCCTAACCGTTCGCGAGAACATTTCATTTTGGAGCGAGCTTCGCGGTCATGAAAATGATGTGGACGCAGCTCTTGCAGCGTTTGGGATTATGTTTCTTTGCGACGTTCCGGGGCGCTTTTTGTCGGCAGGTCAAAAGCGCCGTGTCAATTTAGCGCGGATTATTGCCTCACCTGCACCGCTCTGGCTGCTTGATGAACCAACAACGGCTCTGGATACAGATGCAATCCTTGCCCTAGAACGGGCAATCGCCACCCACCGCCAAAGTGGCGGCATGGTGATCGCATCAACCCATACTGATATTGGGTTGGATAGTGCCAAAACACTCAACTTAGATGACTTTACCCCAACGGAATACGCCGCATGAACCGGTTTTTCACCCTGGTCAGACGCGATCTGAAAATGTCCATGCGTCAAGGTATGGATAACGTCATGGTGATTATGTTTTTCGTTCTGGCGGTCATCCTGTTTCCTTTTGGTGTCGGCCCGGAACCGACGATCTTAGCACGAATTGGCGCCGGCGTAATTTGGGTTGCCGCACTGCTGTCGGCCATGCTGTCACTGGAACGCCTGTTTCAAACCGATTTTGAGGATGGCAGTCTTGAACTTTTGGCCCTTCAACCGATGGCTCTGGAGATTACCGTCTTTGCCAAGATTACCGTCCATTGGCTGACAACCGGTATGGCGCTAATTGCGGCGACACCGCTGCTGGCAATTTTCATGAATGTCCCCAGTGACGGATTCTGGATGTTGGTATTAACTTTGGCGCTCGGCACGCCAAGCCTTAGCCTTATTGGGGCGATTGGCGCGGCTCTGATTCTGGGCTCACGGCGGGGCGGCGTGCTGCTCTCGTTACTGGTCCTTCCGCTTTATATTCCGATCCTGATATTTGGCGTCGGCGCAATTGACGCTGCCGTAAGCGGTTTTCCTATTCGCTCTCATTTGATGATTTTGGGTGGCCTTCTCGTGGCTGCACTGCCGCTTTGCCCGTGGGCCAGCGCCGGGGCCATACGCCAGGCACTGGAAACCTAACGACAAGGACCAATTAAATTAGATTTGACTTAAATCAACGTAATAGGCGTTATATAATCGTATAACCCAAACATTGGACTTGCGTCTTTTCCCCTTAACAACCATCTGAGCATTATGTTTTTCCATCGATTAGCCAACCCAACCCGATTTCTCAAACTAGCCGCTGTGATTCAGCCTTGGGCTGCTGGCGCGACACTGGTTCTGATGGTCGCGGGGTTATATTTTGGGTTAATCGCCTCACCCGCCGATTATCAACAAAGCGATACGGTGCGGATGATGTACGTTCACGTCCCGGCCGCATGGATGGCGATGTTTTGCTACACAGCAATGGCGGTATCTGCCGCCATTGGGCTTATTTGGAAGCATCCACTGGCCGACTTGGCGGCCCGTTCGACGGCCCCCATCGGTGCAGGATTTACGTTTCTTGCCCTTCTGACCGGCTCGTTGTGGGGCAAACCAATGTGGGGAACGTGGTGGGTCTGGGATGCCCGGCTGACCTCCGTATTGATCTTGTTTTTTCTTTACCTCGGTTACATGGCCCTACAGGATGCCTTCGATGATCCCGCCCGGGGGACCAAAGCGTCTTCAATTCTGGCGCTGGTCGGTCTCGTTAATGTCCCTATTATTAAATTCAGCGTCGATTGGTGGAACACGCTTCATCAACCGGCAAGTGTCGTTAAAATGGGCGGACCCGCTATTCACCCCAGCATGTTGGTCCCTTTGATACTCATGGCCCTCGCCTTCAAGGCTTATTACATCTGGGTTCTACTGATCCGCATTCGGGCCGAAGTCAACGCCGGGAAAATCCGTGCACTCCGCCTGCGTCAGGCTCAGGGCCCCAGCCAACATATGAATGAGGAGACCGCAAATGGCTGAGTTTTTTGAGATGGGCGGTTATGGTGCTTTTATCTGGCCCGCCTATGGCGCTGTAGCTTTGGTGCTCGCCGGACTATGGGTCACCAGCCGCAGGTTTGTTGTCTCTACGGAAGCTGACCTTGCAACTCTCACCCCCCATCGGGACGACATAAAAGATGAAGCGTAAACATAAACGGCTGACCTTTGTGGTCATCGCCCTGGCCTTCCTTGGCGTCGCTGCAACTCTCATCCTCAATGCCTACGAAGATAATATTGTGTTCTTTTACAGCCCGACAGAGATGATCAGCAAGCAGTTGAAGCCGGACCAACGCTTGCGCCTCGGTGGACTGGTTGAAGACGGCAGCTTGAAAAACCTTGCTGACGGGGAGGTGACGTTTCGCGTCACCGATATGGCCAATACCATCACCGTGCAATTTAAAGGCATTCTTCCGGACTTGTTTCGTGAAGGGCAGGGCGTGATTGCTGAAGGACGCCTTGAAAACGGTACGTTTGTCGCCGGTGAAGTGCTGGCAAAACATGACGAAAATTACATGCCGCCAGAAGTCGCCGAGGCGCTTAAAAAATCTGGTAATTGGACCACCGGCAACGCCAAGGAGAGCGCCAAATGACCGCAGAGCTTGGCAATTTCGCCCTAATTTTAGCGTTGTTTGTCGCCCTCATTCAGGCCTCGCTGCCGTTAATTGGGGCTCAGCGTAACCATAAACCCTGGATCGCACTCAGCAAGCCTACCGCTTATTGTCAGTTTGCCCTTGTTGTTATTTCATTTGCCTGTCTGACCTATCTACATGTGACATCTGATTTCAGTGTCGTCAACGTCGTGCAAAACTCTCACACCGACAAGCCGATGCTGTATAAAATTTCCGGGGTTTGGGGCAACCATGAAGGCTCACTGCTTCTGTGGGTCCTGATCTTGTCTGTCTATGGTGCCGCCGTCGCCCTATTCGGCGCTAATCTTCCACCGGCATTTCGTTCACGCGTTCTCGCTGTTCAGGCCATGATTGCGTCCGGCTTCTATCTGTTCATGTTGCTGACCTCGAACCCGTTTGAGAGGATCATGCCGGCACCGCTGAACGGTCGCGATCTAAACCCTTTGTTACAAGACCCCGGTCTCGCTATTCATCCTCCGATGCTGTACCTGGGCTACGTTGGTTTCTCTATCGCCTTTTCCTTTGCCATCGCCGCCTTGATTGAGGGACGGGTTGATGCCGCCTGGGCGCGGTGGGTACGGCCATGGACGCTCGCCGCATGGATGTTCCTTACTGGGGGCATCGCACTCGGGTCCTGGTGGGCCTACTACGAGCTTGGTTGGGGCGGCTGGTGGTTCTGGGATCCAGTGGAAAATGCGTCGTTCATGCCATGGTTGGCCGGAACTGCACTGCTCCATTCCGCCGTCGTTGTTGAAAAACGCGATACGCTTAAGGGCTGGACGGTTCTATTAGCAATCGTTGCTTTTTCCATGAGCTTGCTCGGTACATTCCTGGTCCGTTCGGGTGTCATTACATCGGTTCATGCCTTCGCCACTGATCCCGCACGCGGGGTATTCATTCTTGCCCTTCTGGTGGTTGTTATTGGCGGATCTTTGGCGCTGTTTGCATGGCGTGGCCCGCAACTCAAAAGCAGCGGTTTGTTTAAGCCAATTTCCCGCGAGGGGGCGTTGTTGTTCAACAATCTGGTCATGACAATTGCCGCTGCGGTTGTTCTATTGGGGACCCTGTACCCGCTGTTCCTGGACGCCATCGGCGGCACGAAGGTTTCCGTCGGTGCACCCTTCTTCAACGCCGTATTCATTCCGCTTATGATTCCCATGATTTTTGCCATGGCCATCGGCCCCTATTTGCACTGGAAGCGCGGTGATCTAATCGCCGCCCTGACACGTCTGAGATTTATCTTCATGCTCAGCATTGTCGCTGGGGCAGCCACATGGGCTGTTGAATCAGATGGGCCCTTCATGGGCGTAATCGGCATTGCCCTGGCGGTCTGGCTAGGCGGCAGCACCCTGGCCGAGCTTGCCGGTCGCATCCACCTGATGCGCACCAACCTTGCCGAAAGCTATCGTCGCCTAATCCGCATCCCTCGTGCCACCTGGGGCATGACCCTGGGGCATTTTGGCTTAGCCTTGGCGATCGCTGGAATGACCGGTGCCGGCGCCTGGAAATCCGAAAGCATTCAGACCATGAAGCAGGGCGATAAAGTCACGGTCAGCGGTTATGAATTTACATTCGACGGTGCCGAACAAAGCAAAGGTCCTAACTACGACATCCTTACCGGCAAGTTTACGGTCCACAAGGATGGTGATTTGGTGGTTAAATTGCTGGCCGAAAAACGTGCCTACCGGGTACGGAATATGCCGACCACGGAAGCGGCAATTTATACCATGTTGAGTGGTGATCTTTATGCGGTGATTGGCGATCAGGAGGGGAACAGCGGCAAATTTGTCACCCGCCTTTATTTTAACCCGCTTGTCGTATGGATGTGGATCGGCAGTATTATTATGGTTCTTGGTGGAGCGATCAGCGTCACTGACGTTCGCCACCGGGTCGGCGTACCACAACGCAATCGTGCGTTATCTCACGCCAAAGCCGTTAATTCCATCCCGTCGGGTGCGTGAATAAAGCAATGAATACACGCATCATGTTTCTCGCACCGATCTTGGTATTTGCTGTTTTGGCTGGGTATTTTGCCGTCGGTTTGACACTCGACCCGCGAAAACTTCCCAATATGTTGAACGGCAAGCCCGTACCGGAATTCGTTTTGGCCCCCCTTCAGGGTCGCGACGACAAGGGGTTCAAAAACACGGACCTTATCGGTCAAGTATCATTGGTCAATGTGTTTGGATCATGGTGCGTCGCCTGTCGGGTCGAACACCCGTTTTTGATGGAGCTGAAGGCAAAAAGCCTTGTGCCCGTTCATGGCATCGACTGGCGCGAAGAAGACAAGTCCGCCGGACCCGAGTGGCTTAAAAGGTTCGGTGACCCCTATTCCTTGGTAGGTGATGACCCCAAAAGCCGCGCTGCCATCGCGTTCGGCGTAACCGGCGCGCCAGAAACCTTCCTGATCGATCAACTAGGCATCATACGCTACAAGCATATCGGCCCGATCAACCAGGAGTCCTGGGACGAAATTATTTATCCCTTAATTAAAAAACTGCGCGCTGGAGAAGGTTCCTAAAATGCTCCGTATCGTTCTTTTCAGCCTTCTGGTTTGGCTTGTGCCAACGGGAAGTTATGCGGTTAACCCCGATGAGATTTTGAAAGACCCGGTACTGGAAGCCCGTGCCCGTGACATCAGCAAAGGACTGCGTTGTCTGGTCTGCCAAAACCAATCAATTGACGATTCAGATGCCAGCTTGGCTAAGGACCTTCGCGTACTGGTCCGCGAGCGCCTGACCGCCGGTGACAGCAATGACGAAGTAGTCAGTTATGTTGTCTCCCGTTACGGCGATTTTGTGTTGCTTAAACCGCCGTTCAAGGTTGCAACGTTGGCGTTGTGGTTTGGTCCATTGGCATTAATTATATTTGGCCTACTCGCCACATTCATGTTTTACCGCAAAAACCATGCCCAAACACCGTCGCCGAGCACTGCACCCAGCGCCCTCAGCGCCGATGAGCAGCGTCGCCTCGACAAACTTCTTGAGGGGACAGATCAGTGACAACACTATGGATCAGCTTTGCTTTACTAACCGTCTTTGTCCTATTGGTCATTGTATTTCCTCTTGTCCGAAAACGCCCCGATATGCCGGACGATACACAGCGAACCGACTACGATGTCGCACTTTACAAAGATCAACTTAAAGAAGTTGAACGCGACCTTGAACGGGGCATACTCAACGTCGATCAGGCCGATGCCGTGCGTACAGAAATCCAAAGAAAACTATTGCACGCCGCAGATGCCCAGAAACATCATACCCCCGAGATCGTATCCTCAGGTGCAAATGGGCGAGGCATTTTAACAGCCACGGCAATCGTGTTGTTTGTCGTCATTGGTGCCGCTGCTTTATATGCCCGACTGGGATCGCCTGAGCTTAAAGACCTTGCTTATGCCGACCGAGATATCAAAGCCGAGGAACGCAGCCAGCAAAGCCAAATGCCCAATCAACAGATCCAAGGACTGTTGGAAAAATTGGCGCGCCGGTTGGAAGAAAACCCCAACGACATTAAGGGTTGGCTGTTGTTGGGCCGATCCTTTATCACCAGTGGACGGTATGAAGAATCAGCCGGTGCCTTCGAGCGCGCCTCAGCACTGGCACCGGACGATCCAGACATTATGGCCGACTATGCCGAAGCCTTGATCTTTGCCAATAAGGGGCAGGTGAACGACGCCGCAATGACCCTTCTTCAAGGCGCTTTAGGCAAGACCCGCGAAGACCCAAAATCCAGGTATTACATCGGCCTATATAAGGCTCAAAAAGGCAACGTGGCAGGCGCCTTGCAAGACTGGGTTGATATCGCGGCGATGTCACCAAGTGATGCACCATGGCTGCCTTCCATTCATCGCCAAATTGACGCCGGATTCACAAAATCTGGAATTGATCCATCAACCATCACGCCGTCCGCAGAAGCACAGGCCTTTGCCAAGGCGCAAGGCCGGGACGCTCAAGCGTTAAATACGAAACCAAATCAAAACGCCGCGCCGGGGCCAACCGCAGAAGACGTGCAAGCGGCCCAAAGCATGTCAAGCGAAGATCAATCAAACATGATCAGAGGCATGGTAAACCGCTTGGCTGAACGCTTGAAGTCCGAACCAGATGATCTGCAGGGTTGGACCCGACTGGCCCGCGCCTATGAGGTCTTAGGCGAAAAAGAAAAAGCCAAAGAAGCCCTGGCACGAGTCAAGGCGTTGCAGAACAAATAGAGGGTGCTGGAAATAAGCGCAAAGTCCGGCTATAACCACCTCTGGTTCATTATAGATCAGACCCCACACGCCCTATGACCATCGACTCACTCATTGCCCTGTTGCTTGCCAGCATTTTTGTCAAAGCCACACCGGGTCCCGGTGTGTTGGCGACAGCTGCCCAATCGCTAAGCTTTGGGTTTCCCTCCGCCTTATGGTTTGTTGGCGGTATTATTGTCGGTGACCTGCTTTATATTCTGGCTGTGGTGCTGGGCCTGACAGTCATTGCCCGTGAATTTCAAGAGCTGTTCTTCGTCATTCGGCTGATCGGTGGCGGGTATCTGATTTATTTGGGCTGCAAAGCATTCATATCCGTACCAACGACAATGCTGACAACAACGCCCAGTACCCTTCAGAGAGAAAAAGTGTTCCTCAATGGCTTTTTGCTCACCTTGGGTAATCCGAAAGTCATTCTTTTCTACGCCGGCTTGATGCCGACATTTATCGATTTGGCTGCATTGGATAAAACCGATATTGTTATCCTTTGTCTCGTACTAAGCATGGATCTCGGCTGCATACTTGCCGGATACGCCTACGGTGCCGACCGTGCACGCCACCTGTTTACATCCTCAAAAGCCATGCGACGAATGAACCAAGGAGCCGGTATTGTACTCGCCGGATCTGGTATCGCCGTCATTACAACTTCATGAAATCAGGGACCTTTGCATGACCGCCTTCAAGACCATTGATGATATCAACGTCGCCGGGAAACGGGTTTTTCTACGGCTTGACCTGAACGTGCCGATGAAAGATGGCGTGATCACCGACGCCACCCGGATTGAGCGCAGTCTGGAAACCCTGAAACAGCTTTCCGCCAAAGGCGCAAAAATTATCGCCGCGTCCCATTACGGGCGACCAAAGGGCAAGGTCGTTGGCGATATGTCGCTACGCCCGGTTGCCATTGCCCTCGGCAAAGCGCTCAACAAAACGCTACCATTTGCCGCCGACTGTGTTGGCCCAGCAGCGGACAACATCATCTCACGGATGAGCGACGGCGATATTGTTGTGCTCGAAAACCTCCGCTTTCACGCCGGAGAGGAGGCCAATGACCCGGTTTTTTCCAAACAGTTGGCCGATCTGGCCGATATTTTCGTCAATGACGCCTTTTCCACCGCGCACCGCGCCCATGCTTCAACTGAAGGGATTACCCATCATCTTGACGCCGCCGCCGGGCGACTGATGCAGGCGGAACTAGATGCCCTGTCAAACGCCCTGGTTGCCCCCGAACACCCGCTCGCCGCACTGGTCGGCGGGGCCAAAATTTCATCGAAAATGGACGTCCTCGGCAATTTGGTTCGTCAAGCAGATGTCCTCATTATCGGTGGTGGCATGGCCAACACGTTCTTGTTTGCACAGGGCATCGATGTCGGCAATTCCTTATGTGAAAAAGACATGGCCGATCAAGCCCGCGATATAATGAACCGGGCGGCTGAAGCCGGATGTGAAATTGCTTTGCCATTGGATGCCGTTGTCGCCACGGAATTTGCTCCAAACGCGCCAAATAGAACCGTGACCCTCGACGCAATTCCATCTGACGCGATGATGCTCGATGTCGGCGCGGCATCCATCACTGACGTCATCGACCGACTGGGTAAATGCAAAACCATCGTTTGGAACGGACCAATGGGCGCGTTTGAAATCTCGCCCTTCGACGTTGGCACCAATGCGGTTGCTCGCGAAGTCGCTCGGCTGACCAAGGATGGAAAGATGATTTCCGTCGCTGGTGGCGGGGATACCGTGGCCGCCCTCGCCAACGCCGGGGTGGTTGATGCCTTTTCATACGTCTCGACTGCAGGCGGGGCGTTTTTGGAATGGCTGGAAGGCAAAGATCTTCCCGGCGTAGCCGCCCTTAAGAAGGGTTGATCAGCCTTTAAACGTCGCTTTCGGGTCATAGGGTGAAAGCGGCGTTTGCGACGCCGCAGGGCGCTGTTGCCCACGCGCGGCCGGTGACATTTTTGAGATAATATCATCCAGCATGCTTTGCAGATATTCCGATTGGGACAGCAGCTTATGGGTCGCATCCAGCGCTTGAGAAGACGCTGTGCTGGCGATTTCATTGGACATGGTGGTGACGTTTTCCATCGACATGCGCACGGCCTGCATGGTCCGCTCGGCCCGCTCGGTTGCCTCGCGAATGCCATCGAAACGCTGCAACGCCTCGCGATCCGAGAACGGGTGCTCGACCATTGAACGCCGGCCATCTTCATTAAATGGAATCAAATTTTCCGTGTCATTTGGTCGGGTGTCACGTGAATGACTATGAAATGCCAACAAATTGGTTTGATCGCGGATCGACGTTACCAGATTGCTCAGCATCTCAATTTGACCACTTGCTTCCTGCAACGCACGTACGAGAAGTCCGGTCCGTTCAACGTCAACAGCTGCTGCCGTTACATATTCACTGAAATGAGCAACTTTCTGACTGACAGACGAAATCGGGCCACCGGAGCCAACCCCGTCCATCATGGGCGGCGTGTGACGCGGATCAAGGGGGGATGTGGGTGGTGCGGCAGGCGCGGGTTCAGGCGCAGGCGCTGGAGTCGCAATGGTTTCAGGTTTGGGTACCGGCTGGGGTTCGTTTTCCACATCAGCAAGAAATGCCGCTTTTGCCGCATCAACAGCAGCTGCCGTTTTGCGATCCCCTTCTTCCTCAGCGAACACCAATTTTTTATGGGTCATTTCGAGTTCGCGGCGGATCCGATCCACTTCCATGAGATCGTCATTCCATTTATCCAACGCCCTGGCAATCTGACCAATCGCATCAACATTGCCCATCGCTGGCACGGATAGATTACGCTCTCCTCTCGCCAACCGTGATGACGCGTTTGCCATCGTCCGCACGCCACTGACCATCGACCGCATTAGATACAAACCAGCAAACACCAACCACAGTACGATTGCCGCACTGCCGCCAACCAGCGTATAACGCGAAAATGACTGCACTTTATCGAGGCCGTTGGTCGCCGATACGGTTAAATCGGTTGAAAATGCTGTTAATTGATCCAGCGCCGGTGCCACGTAATCAAATATGTCGTTAAACCGTTCTCTCTCGCTATTAAGGGCGAAGCGTTGATTGATCATCGACAGCATATTGGTCTCGTGAGTTTTCAACAGCGCTTCTGCTTCACGACGGACGCGGTCGGCGACTTCGGCGGCGTTAAGAAACGCGTGCAACGCCTCATAACGCTTGCGAATTTCCTCCACCCCCTGTCGCGATCCCGACATCAGGGTCTCTTTACCGTCGCGGTTAATGCGGGTGATCTGGTTTGCCAAATTGGCATGACCGGCCTGACGGAAGGCTATTTGTAACGACTTGGTGGTCCGCTCAAGGGCCGCACTCAGGCCTGAGGCATCAGCAAGCCCAAGTTTCCGCTCGCCATTGACGACACCGACGAATTGCTCGTCATACTGCACCAGCCCATCGCGCAAGGTAGCGATGGCCGGACGGACCGAAATGCTTTCTGACATCTGATATAAATCATCAAGTCGCTTGGCGATAGTTTTGATATCTTCTTCGAAGGCCCGCGCTGACTCGGCATCTTTGCTCAGTAGAAACTGCTTTTCCTGACCTTTGATTTGGGCGATTCCGGTTTCCGCATGATTGACCAGCCCGGCGACAACTTGAGAACTGCGCCACGCCGAAAGCGCGGTATCGACTTTATGATCGACATAAAGATACATCCCGGCAAAGGCGACAATCGACAGAACCCCAAACATCACGAACATGTTTGTCCGTGCCGACAAGCGCATCGACCCCAGTTCCGTACGGTCACCAAAAGCTCCTGGACGCAAATCGAGGAAATTGTGGTCCGTCTGGGTCGTGTGATTGTACTGTTCAGGCATGGCTCTCGCCTTGCTCCATATTCTAACTGATAAAGGTTATAACACCTTGAGACTCAAAGGAAAACACTTGATCTGCTTGGCTTTTGCCGAGTTCTTTGAAATTTGAGACGGGTCAAAATTGGCCCGATTCGCAAGAGTTTGCACTATTTATCAGCCCTGCCTGCGACGTTGAGATTCAATTAACCATTTGGGTTTAAATTGCGCTGATGGTTAATTCACTTAACAATCTTCTGGCCGGACGCCCCGCAGAAACTCCACGCGCAAGTGGCTATCAGTCCGACTCTGCACGGGAAGTAAAGTCACGCGCTGCAATAACAGTACCCAATCAAAGTGCAGAAGAGCGTAATAATTTACGGCGGTTAAACGCAGCACTGGCGAATGAACGTCCGCTGCGCGAAGATGTGCCCAGGGGATACTATCTCAACATCAAGGCGTGATCCTGATGGAGGTCCTCAAAAACGCGGGCACCACCTTGCTTTTCTTGTTTTTGACGTTCACGCCAGATGTGAGCAAAGCGGCGGATTTGGCCGTCAAGGTTATTGGCCTCGACAACAATGACGGAACTGTTCACGTCGCCCTCTATAACAAACCTGATCACTTTCCTGATCGCGTCGGAGTGCTTTCTGATCAACAAACAACGATTGGCGACAGGCAAGCCGTCACCGTATTTCGCGATCTAATACCCGGACAATACGCCATCGCGGTTTACCATGACGAAAACAACGACGATGAATTTAACCAAGGTTTTTTAGGCATTCCTCTTGAAAGTTATGGTTTTTCAAATGGCGCGAAGGCGTTCCTCGGGCCGCCTTCGTTCACAGAAAGTGCTATCCAAGTCCCGAATACTGGCACGTCTACGGTTATTGATCTTGGACATTGAGGGTTATGGGCAAGGGGTAACTCGACAATCTTCACCAACCCTGTAAGCCCGGGCCAACAAGTGCGGGAACGCCGATGTTCCATAGGGGCCTTGCTGAACGCGCGCAGCCAATTCGACTTGCGTCGGCGTCGTGGCAACGGCGGAAACTTCAGTCGGGTTTTCCGCCAATCTAGTACTAATCCCGCGTATACCAATCGCCGCAAAATCGGTTTCCATATCAGCCCGCACATAGGCCACGCCGGAAGCCTTACAGATATACCCGAACATCATTTTTGACGGTTGCTGGTTGGGGTCATCGGCGGGCGTATCCCATTCGGCGTTAAACGCTGCACAATTCTGCTTTGAATTTTTCAAGGAAAAGGGTTTGACCCACATGCCAATCCATCCGGCTTCATACCTGAAGGCATCGGCTTCAAGTTGCGCCTGATCGTTTGTGTTGTTCCAGCTTTTGATTTGATCATCCATGGTCAGTGAATTGTCCAAGGATAAATTATTCATATGCAGGTGACGGGTTGTTAGGTAAACCACCTCGGCAACTTTGCCTGCCGACTTAAACATGGCATATTCCTCACGCTCTGACGGGTCGGCATAGACCATCCGCTCAACCGCAGGCCCACCAAAGACACCGTCACCGAACACCAATACGCCATTTTTTTCGTCACCAACGCGCAAGCCGGATCGGGCTGTGTCTGACACGGCACACGCATTCAATCCAACTGCAATCAGAACCAAGACCAAAACCCGCACTGACATCATCATCGCCCTCCTGTTCGGCACTTATTTGATTTAATATAAGCCGCGTTACAAAAATATGAAGGGGCTTCCCGACCTTGTGATAAAGAGCAAAACCTTAATCCCTCAAAACGCGTCGAAAGTCTTCAAAAACTCTAGCTCTTCAGGCGTACTGACGCGACCGAGAACCTCATTACGATGGGGAAAGCGGCCAAACCGGGCGACGATATCACGGTGAGAAACCATATATTTCAACAAATTTTCGTCCCCTAAGGCCGTATACAGTTCGACACCTCGATCCTGATCGGCAATATCTTCGCTGTGTTCAAAGGGCAGATAAAAAAAAGACCGCCTGATGGGCGATACTTTCATATCAAAGCCGCGAGCGACGGACGCTTTTGCAATCACCAAGGCTTTCGGATCGGCAGCAAAGGCCTCACCCCGTCCACGCAAAAGATTGCGGGAAAACTGGTCGAGCATGATGACTAAGGCCAACGCCCCTTCGGGCGTATTTGCCATACCGTCATAACCGCCACTGGCGGCGACATCTCGGTCTTGTCCAAACTGGTCTCTAATCGCTTGATCAAATTCCTCGTCTTTTTGAAACCAAATATCGCGATACTCGTCGCCACCGTGCCCAAACCAGAAATTCAGCACTTTTTCAATAAGCTCCACAGTCAATATCCCTCTTTCGTCAACGCCCACAGGGTCGTAACATAATCGCGAACAAGGGTGCCAACAACACAAAGAGATTTTCATGGACCATTCTGACAACACATCGCTTTGCCACTGGCTGTCACGTTTCCAACGCCTGGAAATGACTGCAGAGCAGATTGCGGACCCGGCCAAGTCCGTTACCGTTTTTGCCCAGGCAATAGGCGAGGCGGCATCAGGCATGGCATTTGACACCGACCCTGCCGCATTCGGCCAACTTCTGCACGATTTGGCCCCAGCGGATTTGAAATCGGGTGACCAGAAATGAGCAAATCTATTCCGTTGATGACACTTGTCGATGTCGCAAAACAAATAGCCGATGGTCACCTTTCGTCACTGGAGGTAACCGAAGCCTGCCTGCAACGTATTGAAGACCTTGCCCCTAAACTCAAGTGTATTGCCGACATCGATCCTGACGCCGCTCGTGATCAAGCCCGCAAGGCCGATGATAAGCGCGCCAAAAGCGGTGCGACAGGCCCCCTCCATGGCGTTCCGCTGGCCCACAAGGACATGTACTACCGCAAGGGACGGATCAGCGGATGCGGGTCAAAAATTCGCGCAGACTTTGTCTCGGACCACACCTCAAGCGCCTTAACCCGTCTGGATGACGCGGGGGCGCTGGATATTGCCCGGCTCAATATGGTTGAATTTGCCCTTGGCGTCACCGGACATAATGACGTGATGCCAACACCGCGCAATCCGTGGAACACCGAACACTTCACCGGCGGCTCATCAAGCGGCTCAGGGGCCTCGGTCGCCGCACGGTTGGTGTACGCAGCACTTGGCTCTGATACCGGCGGGTCGATCCGTCTGCCTGCCGCCTGCTGTGGATTGGTCGGGATGAAACCAACGCTCGGCCGGGTCAGCCGCTATGGGGCCATGCCCTTGTCCCATTCCCTTGACACGGTCGGCCCCTTGACCCGTACCGTTGGCGATAATGCCTTGGTTTTGCAAACCATCGCTGGGGAAGACAAAAAAGATCCGACCACCAGCGCCCTTGCCGTCGCTGATTACACAGGGCAAATCGACATTGGCGTAAAAGGCCTTAGAATTGGTGTTCCCAACCGCCACTTTTATGATGGTATTGATGCCGGTGTAGAGACACTGGTCAGGGCCAGCCTGGACACTTATGCGGCCGCGGGTGCGGAAATCGTTGCAATCGATATTCCAGAAAGCATCGCCGCCACCAACATCATGACCAGCCTGATCACAGCCGTCGAAGGATCGACCCTTCACTATGAATGGCTGCGTGATCGCTATGATGACTACGGGGCGCAAACCCGCACCCGGTTTTCAATGGGATTGATGACCCCGGCGACGGTTTACCATCAGGCGCTCAGCATGCGGGCAAAAATTTTGCAAGATTTTGCCAAGGCCGTCTTTGACAAAGCCGATATCCTGCACACGCCAATGATCACCATGCCGATACCAAAATATTCAAAATCAGACAGCGTCGGCGATCAAGCCTTTCTTGATCTGATTACCCGGTTCGGGCAGTGTACGCGACCGATCAATTATCTTGGCCTACCGGGATTAAATGTACCTTGCGGGTTTACCGATAACGGTTTGCCATGTTCATTCCAATTGGTCGGTCGACCGTTCGATGAAAAAACCCTTTATCGCGCCGGATATGCATACGAGCGTGAAAACAACTGGGTCAATATGGTACCGGAAGTTTAATCTTTGAGCCCGCCGCTGGTCATCACCAACACACAGGCGCGCCAACTTTTTCTCAGTTGTCAGGGTCTGTCAACGTCACCACGCGGTAAGCTGACAAACGATGGCCTGCTTGAGATGATCACCCGTCTGGGGTTCGTTCAGGTCGACAGTATAAATACGGTCGCCCGAGCCCATCACATGATCTTATTTGCCCGCAATCAAACCTATCGCCCCCATCAGCTAACGCACCTGCTGGAAAAACAGCGCAGTCTGTTCGAGCATTGGACCCATGACGCCGCCGTAGTACCGACCATTTTTTACCCGTATTGGCGCCACCGGTTCCACAGAGACGCGGAAAACTTGCGCCGCCGCTGGCGCAAATGGCGGCGCGAAGGTTTCGAAGAGACGCTTTCGGCAATTCTCGACATGGTCGCCCGGACAGGACCGACCAGAGCCCGGGATATTGGTTCAAAAGCGAACAAAGGAACCGGATGGTGGGATTGGCATCCGGAAAAGACCGCCCTGGAATTCCACTGGCGAACCGGTAACCTTGCCATCAGCGGACGGGACGGGTTTCAAAAAATATACGATCTTGCGCAAAACGTTATTCCAGAAATTTATCGCACAGACCAAGTCAGCGAAAACCAGTTTTTAGAGTGGGCATGCCACGCCGCCTTGACCCGGTTGGGAACGGCAACACCTGGTGAAATTGCCGCCTTTTGGGGCCTACTCACTGCAAAAGAAGCGGCCAGTTGGTGCCAAAAACAGATTTCCAACGGGGTGCTGATTGACGTCTTGATTGCCCCTTCCGACGGCGGTCGCCCGAACAAAGCCTTGGCATTCTCAAATCTGCCGGACCAACTTTCAACCTTACCCGAGCCCCCCGAGCGGGTGCGTATTCTGTCCCCCTTCGATCCGCTAATCCGCGACCGCAAACGCTGCCTGCGCCTGTTCGGATTCGATTACCGCATTGAAGTTTTTGTTCCTCAAGCGAAACGCCACTATGGTTATTACGTCTTTCCACTTTTACAAGGTCAGAGGTTTATTGGTCGGATCGATATGAAACGTATCGACGATGCCTTAGTCGTCGCCGGTCTGTGGCTGGAACCCGGCGTCAAAATGAGCAAGGGCCGAAAGGCCGCCCTTGAGGCTGAACTGAACCGATACCGGCGCTTTGTCGGCGCACAAACTGTTTCTACTCATCACACGGGGTTGGGTTTGGAAGGCATTTTGAACGGCTGCACACTTTCAAAGGCAGCGGCGGCGCGCATCACCAATGGTTCAGAATAACGTGGACCGACGATTTGCAGGCCTATCGGCAATCCAGATTTGGTGAATCCACACGGCGCACTGCAGGCTGGCTGGCCGGTTAGATTGAAGGGGTAGGAAAAAGGAGTCCAGTCGGGCCAGCGGTTCTGGCGGGTCGGATCGGCGACCTGGTGCTCAGCATCAAAGGCGGGGATTGGCAGGGTCGGCGTCAATAAGAGGTCATAGGTGTCGTGAAACGCGTTCATTGTTTGTCCAAGGCGCACGCGCTCGTCGATGGCATCCTGGTAATCGTCTAAAGTGATTGAGGCGGCGTCTTCAACCAACTCAGCCAGCCCAGGGTCGATCAATGCCCGGTCTTCTTTCGGCATTGAGGTCACCAAACGGCGTACGGCTAAATACCAATGCGCATTGAAACACTCAAGCGGGCTTGGGAAAATTGGATCAACCTCTTCAACCGTGGCCCCCAAGTCTTCAAATATTTTGGCGGCATTTCTGACAGCAGCGGCGACTTCTGGATCAACCTCTGCGTAGCCCAGGTCGACACTCAGGCCGATACGCAAATGGCGCACACCCAAATCAAGCCCAGCACGGTAATCCCAGGGATCGTAGGGCAGCGAATACCAATCACGACTGTCCGGTTCAATCAGAACATTCATCATCAAGGCCGCATCTCGTACCGTCCGTGTCATTGGCCCGATATGAGACAAGGTCGCAAAAATGCTGGCGGGGTAGACGGGCACGCGCCCGCTGGTTGGTTTCAGGGAAAAAATCCCACAAAAGCCCGCGGGAATCCGTACTGACCCGCCGCCATCAGTACCAATATGTAACGCGCCCATACCAAGCGCGGCGGCACAGGCGGCCCCACCCGAGCTGCCGCCCGACGTCTTAGACGTATCCCACGGGTTTCGGGTAATTCCGGTCAAAGGTGAATCGGTCACCCCTTTCCAGCCAAATTCGGGGGTTGTCGTCCGGCCAACAAAGATCGCCCCATGCTCACGAAGGCGGGCAACCGCTGGCGAGTCCTCATCCAGACTCTGATCCCCGGCACTGGTTTTTGAGCCGCGTAACATTGGCCAGTCTTTCGACTTAACAATATCTTTAATCGTCACAGGAACGCCATCAACCGCACCGCGTGCTTCTCCCTTGGCCCAGCGCTGTTCCGATTCGGCGGCGGATTTCAAGGCGGCTTCCTGGTTGAGCAAAGAAAAGGCATTGACGTGCTCATCTACAGCGCCAATCCGTTCAAACACTGCCTTGGTCACGTCAACCGGGGAAACGGTTTTCCATTCATACAAGTCAAGTAGATTGGAGGCTGAAACACGGCATAAATCTTGGGTATTATCTTGGGTATTATCTGGGGTATTACCTGGGGTATTATCTGGGGTATTGTCTGGGGTTTCACTCATGAATGGCCTCTTTTCCCTTGGTCATTGAAATGGCATCATAGCAATGACGATAAATTAAATCTAACATCCTGAACCGGCAATTTTGAGCCAGGGAAACAGACATGAATTTAGCCACTTTTCCACGTGTTCCGCTAGCCCATTTGCCGACCCCGCTGGAACCGTTGCGCGCGCTCAGTCATCACCTTGGTGGGCCCAACATTTACGTTAAACGCGATGACTGCACGGGGCTTGCCGGGGGTGGCAACAAGACACGAAAGCTCGAATTCCTGATGGCTGATGCCCTTGAAAAAGGTGCCGATACCGTTGTCACCGTTGGGGCGACACAATCCAACCATGTCCGACAAACTGTCGCCGCTGCGGCCAAACTAGGGTTGCATGCGGAGGTGTTGTTAGAAAAAGCCGTCGTTCGCGACGATGATTATGCAAAAAATGGGAACGTTCTGCTTGATCAGCTAATGGGTGCCGTAATCCACCATCAGCCGCCAGGCGGAGACCTGGATCGGGACGGTCAGGCATTTGCCGACAACCTCAACAACAACGGACGCAAAAGTTATTTCATTCCAACCGGCGGATCGTCCGCCGTTGGCGCATTAGGGTACATCAACTGTGCCGACGAAATCCTCGGGCAATCCAGCGAAATGGGATTGAATTTTGACGCCATTGTCGTTGCCACAGGCAGCCAGGGAACGCAGGCAGGGTTAGTGGTCGGGATTACGGCTGCCAACTCACAAATTCCTATTCATGGAATTTGTGTTAGTCGCGACGGCAAGGAACAGGAAGACCTCGTCTTTAACCTTTGCATAGCGACGGCCAACCATGCAGGCGTTGCGGCACCAATCCTTCGCCAAAATATTCTTTGTGACGGCGATTATTACGCGCCTGGATACGGCCAACCCAATGACGCCATGATTGAGGCGGTCACGCTTTGCGCCCAACTTGAAGGCCTTTTGTTAGACCCCGTCTATTCAGGCAAGGCGATGGCTGGTCTTATTGCTAAGGTTCGGGATGGCACTTATGCAAGGGGCGATAACATCGTATTTTTGCATACTGGCGGGCAGGTTGCCCTTCACGCCTACCGATCCGCATTTGACGACGGTTAACACTAATGCCCAAGGTGCAGTGCACATCATGTCAACGTCAGTGTCCTGAAGGCTGTAAGTTCTGCCCGGCGTGCGGGGCACAGCTGAAGATCGTCTGCGGGCCCTGTGGGTTTGCCAATGAACCTGACGGAAAATTTTGTGGCGGCTGCGGGACCTCCTTGGATGCTGCCGACGACGGCGCTGCCTCGCCAACACTCCGTCCGCTGCCCGCAACCAACGAGGCCGAGCGACGTCAACTAACCGTTATGTTTTGCGACTTGGTCGGATCGACTGAACTGTCCGAACGCCTCGACCCCGAAGACCTGCGTGACGCGATCACCACCTATCAGGACCGAACGGCGAAAGCCATTGAACGATACGGCGGCTACATTGCAAGATACATGGGTGATGGGATCCTGATCTATTTCGGCTACCCAAATGCCCATGAACGTGATGCCGAACGCGCCGTTCGCGCTGGTCTCGACATCATCGCCGCCATGCATGGACACCACGCATCCGATGGCACGACCCTTGAGGTTCGGATTGGTGCGGCAACCGGTATGGTGGTCGCGGGCGACATTATCGGCTCAGGGGCTGCAGAAGAACGAGCCGTATTAGGCGACACGCCGAATTTAGCCGCCCGCCTGCAAGGGTTGGCAAAACCGGGCACCATGGTGATTTCCGCCACCACGCAAATGCTGTGTGGACAGGGCCTTCGTTCAAGCAATTTGGGTGAACACACCCTAAAAGGTATTGCCAAGCCGGTCGCAGCCTATTCAGCCGACGCCTTCAAGAACCTCAGTTCCCATCACCTGTCTCCGACAAGTGCCTCGATCCTATCTGGTCGCAAAGAACCGCTGAACGGCTTTTCCAAATTATGGAATGCCGCTCGCAACGGGCGTGGTGGCGCAATGTTGATCAAGGGCGAGGCCGGCATTGGCAAATCGGTGCTTCTAAGCGCCTATCGCGAACAGGTGCAAAAAGATGGTGGTGGCGAAATTGTCTTAGTTGGCTCGGAATTCCATCAAGACAGCCCACTGCGGCCCTTTCAAGAATATTTTCTGGCAAAATTGAAAATCGTCACTGACGATGACGTTGAAAATAAGTGGTCCTCTGTTGAACAATTGATCAGCACCCTGGACCTTAACGCCGAACAACTTTGCCCGATCATTGGTCATGTACTGGCCCTGCCTTCAACCGACGCCTATCCACCGCTCAATCTGGATGGCGCGGTCTTGAAAGACAAAACAGCGCGCGCGTTGCGTGACATCGTACGTGCCCAGACCGAGCAACGTCCTCACATTTTGATCGCCGAGGACGCTCAATGGATGGATGCTTCAACACTCGATGTCATCGAATTAATTTTGTCCGATAACCGCGCTAGGAAACAAATTTTTGTAGTTTCCACCAGACCGGGACTCAATGTCGCGGCATTTGAAAAGAATTTATCTAAAACCTATGAACTTGATCGCCTGGACGCCACTATCGCTCGCCAGATTGTTATTCAGATCGCAGCCAACGCCCAGCTCCAGCCGAGCCAAATCGATAATATTCTCGAACATGCCGATGGCGTTCCGCTGTTCCTAGAGGAAATCACAAAATCCGTCATTGAAGCCAATCGCGACCATCAAGATGACACCGATCTTTCGATTCCGACGACCTTGCAGGATTCTTTAATGGCCCGGCTTGATCGCTTAGGGTCAGCCAAGGCTGTTGCCCAAACCGCCGCGGTCATCGGGCGTGTTTTTCATCGCACCGTCCTGTCTGCAATTACCAAAAATGACACCGCTGATTTGGAGTCAGCCCTACTCGATCTGGTAACGGCTGGACTGATTACGCCGGTGACCGCAGGTCCCGCAGGGAGCTTTGAATTCAAGCAAGCGTTGATCCGCGATGCAGCCTACCAGTCCCTGTTAATCCGCACGCGCTGTGATCTTCACCGCCACGTCGCCGACGCGTTGGACGCGGCCAACAGTCAAGGGGTTCACAGTGAACCGGAAGTCATTGCCCATCATCTGACCGCCGCCAACCTTCCCGAACGCGCCCTGCCTTTGTGGACCAAGGCCGCCCGTTCAGCAGCTAAGCGTTGGGCCAATACAGAAGCCGTCAGCTTTTTCAACAAAGCCCTGACAGCCCATCGCCAAGCCAACCCGCAAGAGACCTCGACCGAGGTTGGGCTCCTCCTTGATATGATCGCCAGCATGCGGATCATCGACAGGTTTGATGACGCCTTTAAGGCGCTTGATAGTGCGGAAGGGTTATGCGGAAAAGGTGGTCCGTCCGAGGAACTGATCAGAATTCATATTCTGCGCGGCAATTTATATTTCCCACTCGGAAACGCCGAAGGCTGCCTTAAGCAACACACCGAAGCCTGCCGTCTGGCCCGTGATCTTGGACGTACCGACCTTGAGGCCAGGGCGCTTGGCGGTATTGGCGATGCCCTGGCCCTCGAAGGCAAAATGTCCCTTGCCGAAGACCATTACGATCAATCTGTAAAGATTTGCCGGGCCCATGATTTGCCGGATATTGAAACAGGAAACCTGGCCATGCGCGGACACATGCGGATTTACCTGCTGCGGTTTAAGGATGCCATTGAAGACTGCCACCGCGCAACCGCACTGGCGGTTGATGCCGGAAACCGTCGGTCCGAAATGGTCTCCCAAGGTAGTATGCTGGCTAAGGTATTGGCCGAACAGGGCCAGTGGGCCGACGCCGAGCGGGCTTTGCTATCGGCGTTGGACATTGCCCGCACCCTCGGTGCGCTTCGCTATCTGCCCATGTATTTGTCGTTACTCGCCCGAATTCAATGGGCAACAAATCGGAAGGCCGACGCGCTGGTCTCAGCAAAAGAGGCCCTAACACACGCCAGAAAGGATGGCATGGTGTATACCGGCGCCATGGCCTTAGGGGCCTATGCCAAGGTTTGCGATCACCACCAAACCGCCAACGATTGCTTAAAAGAAGGAATGGAGATTCTCACCGGCCGTATCCCGGCCCATAACTATCTTTGGTTCCATCTCGATGCCATGGATACGGGGCTGGCCTGGAAAGACTGGGCGGTTGTCGATCATCACGCCGATACATTTGAGGCTTTTGCCTTGCCGAAAAATATTCCCTGGGCGATTTTCCACATTGAGCGTTGCCGTCTGTTGGCAAAGGTCGGACGCGATAATGCGACCGAAAACGATTACGCCAGACTTAAAATCATGATGGAAGACGCCAAAGCCCGTCACCAAATTCCGGCGCTGCACTCCATCCAGAACGCGATTTCATAAGGTCACATGGCGCAGAGATATTACCCCAAGGGTGATGATACTGATCGCAATAAAAACGAATGGCGGGTTCCAACGCCAAGCCATGGTATAACTCGACATACCGCTGATCCGGGCGAGATAAAGCGTCGTCGCTGAATAGGGGTTGATCATCGTGCTCAATCCCCACACGCCGAGCAGGGCAATGCCGATGATCCAGTCTGGTGCGCCCAAAATTTCGGGTGGCAGCACTTCGCCGACCAATATGACCACGATTACCGGATGAAGCCCGACCATACTAAGGCCTGCTATGCCAAAGGTCAGGGCGGCAAGGCGCGCGTCAATTGATGTTAGCCAGGTATTGAGTAATCCGCCGAGATTGTCAGCCGGGATCAGCGCCGCTATACCGACGCCAAAAACGGTGGCTCCGACAAAAATCAGCACTTCATTACGCAAGGATGGCAAGCCGCAAACCACCTGCGTCGCCAGTGCTCGCATTTCGGCCAGCCGATTTGCCCGGTTGGGGGCCATTGATGCCCTCCACATCAGGGCAAAGGGCGGTGCGATCAGCCCTAACGCAACAGGGATAGAAATCCCGGCGGCCTCAACCAACCCAACGACCAAGACTGCCAAAAACCCGAGAATACCGACGGAGCGGAGCTTATCGCGCAATGATAACGCAACCCCTTGTTTTACGCTGGCATTGCCTGACCGACGCCACATCATTCGATCATAGATAAACCCACCAATAATCGCCAACATGGCAAACAGGAAGCCGAATGGCGCGATCTCAATCCATTTCAGGTTCGGTAATGCCGTCAAAACCACAACCATGCTGACGTAAAAGGGGGACCAGCTGGACGCACTTGTGAACCCCAGCATCAGTGCCGTCGTCAACCGCCTGAGCAGACTGGGATCCAATTTACGATCAATCATCGTCGCCACCAGACTGAGCCCTGCCAGATTCAGGACCGATCCCAGCGCGTGAACGCCAAAAGCTGCAACCAGGAACCGCCGTCCAGGCGGTTGGCGGGTAATCACTTCACGTGCGGCTTTAAGCGCTGGGCTTTCACGGGCCGGAATTTGCAACCAGGCGACCGCAAAAAACAACAGTACAAACGTCTTTGAACGGGCAAACCCATCCAGCGTCGCGATTTCAAACTGCCCACCATACCCCGCCGCCGCCAAACCGAAACCGATCAGTAACAACCCAATGATGCGCGGCGTCGGTGGTGCATTGCCAATTTCCAGGCATAAAAACACGAAGGTTAGGCCTGCCGTCAGTGGCACGATGGACTGCCATTCAACAAATACATCGACAAGCGCCAAGGCCGCAATCGACAGATAAACCCAGGCCGAAAAAGGGACTTTACCTGGGGTCATCGCGACACCTGCAATAATACAACACCGCAAACAATCAATCCGGCCGAGATCACACGGCGGAGGCCGAAGCTTTCTTTAAGGACCACAGCACCAATAATCGCCGCGAACAATACCGATGTCTCGCGCAATGCCGATACATGGGCCATTGCCCCCTGACTAAGGGCAAAAAGGACAAGGCCATAGGCGGCAGTTGTCAGACAACCACCGATTACACCTGGTTTCCATTTATCTTTCAAAAACGGTATGACGGCGTTCCGACGATAAATGATGGCCCAAAGGGCAAACGGGATACCTTCCAACATATTTAGCCAAACAATGTAGGGCCAAGGGGTTGTCTGATGGCGAAGGCCCAGACCATCGACAACCGTGTACCCCGATATCAGAACCGCTGTCATCAAGGCCAGGGCAATCGGTAGCAAACCGGCCTTTGTTGGTCGTCCGTTAGCGAACATCAAACTGATGACACCAAACGAGACAACGCCGATGCCGATCATCGCGCTGAGCGATGGGCGCTCACCCGCCAGCGTAAACGCCAGGATCGCAACCAGAACCGGCGACGCCCCCCTGGCGACGGGGTAGACTTCGCTTAAGTCCCCATAACGATAACTTAACATCAGAAATACGTAATAAATATTGTGAATGACCACGGACAGAACAAGGTAGGGCCAGGCCTGAGGCTCAGGCAACCCAACAAGGGGTAAGGCGACAATACCGAGCGCCGTTCCAGTAAAGTGGATTAATGCAAAGACCAGCAGACGGTCTCCTGACGCTTTGACAAGCGCATTCCAAGACGCATGAATAAGGGCGGCGAGTAGAATCAAGAAGACGAGATGTAGGTGTAAGGTCATCGCAAAATGAGAACTCGGAAGGGTAGGCTATGTCCATTTTTCTGGACGTACGGAGAACACCAGATCATTGTGATCCCATTCACCCTATGCGCAATACCTTTTGCGTCGTGACGAATTGGAGGCCAAAATGTGGAAAAATAATCGTCTATGCACATTGCTTGGAATCAGATACCCACTAATCCAAGCGCCGATGGCAGGGTCTTCAACACCGGAACTGGCGATTGCTGCCAGTCGCAGCGGCGCAATGGGCTCGATCGCCGCTGCTATGCTCAACCCGGAACAGCTGCGCGACCACTGCAGACATGTCCGCGACAATAGCAACGGTCAATATAACGTCAATTTCTTTGCCCACGCGGCCCCCACATTAGACCCGGCCAAAGATGCCGCCATGCAGGACTTGCTTGACCCGGCCTATAAGGCGCTTGAACTGCCAGATGTTCCCGCCGCCAGCATCCCGTTCCCCAGTTTCGACCAACACCAGCTCGCGCTGATGTTGAGTGAAAAACCAACTGTTGTCAGCTTTCATTTTGGCTTACCAGACAAAAAATCAGTTCAGGCACTTAAACACGCAGGCATCAAAATCCTTTGTTCCGCCACGTGCGTCGCCGAAGCGCGGGATCTGGACGCTAACGGTGTTGATGCGATCATCGCTCAAGGATTTGAGGCAGGCGGTCATCGCGGAACCTTTAGCAAACCTTACGAGAAAGGTGAGATCGGCACGATGGCTCTTGTCCCACAGGTCGTCGATGCGGTGCGGGTACCGGTCATCGCCGCCGGTGGCATTGCCGATGGACGAGGAATTGCAGCGGCCCTTGCCCTTGGTGCCGATGGTGTTCAAATCGGCACGGCATTTTTACGCTGCCCCGAATCGGCAACCAATTCAACCTACCGGGCCGCGTTGACGAACGCCGGGGATGCCCAGACCCGTATCACCCATGCATTTTCTGGGCGTCCAGCCCGTGGCATAGAAAACCGCTATATCGCGGAGATGGCTGGAAAGGAAGACCTGCTTCCAGATTTTCCCATTCCCAACAGCCTGACCGGCCCGATGCGGGCGGCCAGCGGAAAAGCAAATTCACCAGATTATATGTCATTGTGGTCGGGCCAAGCAGGCCCCTTATCGCGGGACCTTCCCGCAGGTGAATTGGTCGAAACGCTGATCCGAGAAACGGAAGACATCATTTACGGATTTGAAAACAACACCTGAGAAAAAGGGTTAGGACATGAAAACAAAGTACCTTGGCCGAACAGGCGTCCAGGTTTCCGAACTATGCTTCGGAACGATGTCCTTTGGGCATGAAGCCGACGTTGATGAAGCCACCCGAATGTATGCGGCCTGCCGGGACAAGGGCATCAATTTTTTCGACTGCGCCGATATCTATTCAAAAGGACGCGCAGAAGAAATTCTCGGCAGCCTGATCAAAGACCATCGTGATGATCTGGTGATTACATCAAAATGTTTTAATTCTCTGCAAGATCGGGTCAATGATCGGGGCAGTAACAGACGCCATATTGTTCAGGCAGTCGAAGCCAGTCTGAAACGTCTTCAGACTGATCGGCTTGATGTGCTCTTCATGCACCAATGGGACCCGATGACGCCTCTGGAAGAAACGTTGCGCGCGCTGGAAGATTTAGTTCGCCAAGGCAAAGTTCTTTATTTAGGGGCGAGCAATTATTCGGCGTGGCAGGTGGCCAAGGGATTGGGGATTTCTGAGCGCCGGGGCTGGGCCCGCTTCGATGTTATCCAACCGATGTATTCGCTGGTCAAGCGTCAGGTCGAAACGGAAATCTTACCACTGGCGCAAAACGAGCACCTTGGTGTGATCACTTATGGCCCGGTCGGCGGCGGTTTGTTAAGTGGTAAATATGGACCGAACCAGCGCCCGGACAGCGGTCGTCTGATCAGCAACAATAGTTATCAGCAACGCTATAACGAAGCGTGGGTCTATGAGACGGCGGGCCAGTTCACGGCCCTCGCCAAAGCCAAAGGCATTCATCCGGTCAGCTTGGCCGTTGCTTGGGTTGCCGCCCACCCTGCCGTCACCTGCCCTATAATTGGCGCGCGCAACGTGACGCAACTGGAACCGTCGCTGAATGCCCTAGATTGCGACCTGTCGGACGATCTACGGGCCGAGATATCGGCCCTGTCGAGAACGCCCGCGCTGGCGACAGATCGATTGGAAGAACAGGCCTAATTATAGTCAGGCCGGTTTAGTCGCTTGACCTAAGTCAGCTATACGACTTGGTTGGTACTGTAGATTGCGCTAAATAACGTTTTCAGGCACAGGTTTTAGAAGTGACCGTTTATGGCTAAGTCATTCCAACTTAAACGTTTCCGGCCCAAGTTGCGTCGCCGCACGTCGTCTTTTCTGGGTATTCTTGCCATTTTGTTTCAAATGGCGATGCCGTTTTCTCATGCGCTCGCGGCAACACTGCCCTCCGGCCCGTCCGACGGACTGACACCTGAGGTTATTTGTGGCGGCGGCGGACAACTCAGCAGTATTAGTGGCGAGCAAAAAACGCCTGAACGCCAGACGATGGCGTGCGAGTTTTGCCTGCTCTGTCAGCTTGTCGCCTTTGAACATCTGCGCGCGCCAAAAATTCCCGACACCACGACATTGTTCACCCTGACTCAGATTTTCTGGGCCGGGCATCGCCAAACCGCCATACACGGCAGCGCTGATTATGCGGTTCGCCCCGTGCGTGCGCCACCTGCCAACGTCTGAACACGTCACTCTCATATCAGTTCGCCCGATTTTTATGTGTCGGGAACTCTTCAGACTAAGGACAGCTACCATGAAAAAACTTCTATCCCTTACGGCTGCAATGCTTGCTGCATTGACCGTACTTTCTTCCTCAGCCAATGCCCACGAATACAAAACTGGGGACCTAACGGTAATGCACCCCTGGGCCCGTGCGACTGCCAAATCAGCCAAAACTGGCGCCGCCTATTTTATCATGATGAATGCCGGCACGATTGCCGACAAACTGATTGACGTCAGAAGCGACGTTGCCTTGAAAACCCAAATCCATCTTTCATCCATGACAAACGGAGTGATGAAAATGAAACACGTTGACGGGGTCTCAATCCCACCCAATGGAAATGCCGAACTGAAGCCCGGGGGGTATCACATCATGTTCAAAGGATTGAAGGCACCTTTTCAAGCAAATAGGACGTTCCCGCTTACGTTGGTGTTTGAAAACAACGGCGCAGTGACGGTCAACGTCAAAGTCGAAAAAAGTCCGACTATGAAAAATATGGACCACACCATGGATCACAAAACAAATAAACCCTGATCGACCTGGATGAAGGGCGGGGCCGAATTCTTTCGCCCTTCATCCCCCCAATTCGAACACCAGGAGAGCCTCATGCGCCGCATCATATTTTTTTCCAGTATCGCCATTTTTATTTTCATTGGCGGATTTCAGGTGTGGAGAACCTACACCTTCAATCAACAATCCTCCGCCTTCCGGGCACAATCGCTGAGTTCAACAGCCATCGACGGAACGTTCTCGTTGATCGACCATCACGGCAAAGCCGTGACACAAGAGACCTATAACGGGAAATACACACTGGTGTTTTTCGGCTATACTTATTGCCCCGATGTGTGCCCAACCGTATTGCAGGACGTCGGTTTGATTATGGATGACCTTGGCAAGTCGGCCGACAAAATCGTTCCCTTATTCGTAACCATTGACCCCGAACGCGATACGGTTGAGGTTATGAAAGACTATGTTGAAAATTTTCACCCCTCAATCATCGGTCTCACTGGCAATCCAAAGGCGATAGGGGCCGCCGCCAAATCCTTCCGTGCGTATTACGCCAAGGTCGTCCCCGACAGGAATACACCGGACGATTATTACATGAGCCATTCGGCCCGCCTGTTTCTGATGGGACCGGACAGTAAACCTGTTACGTTTTTTCAATATGGCGAAACGGTCGAGTCCATGACTAAAAAAATAAAAGAAATTCTGAAAAATTCGTAGACGTACACCGTGACTTCGTACCGGCCCTCAAACAAATTAAATTGACCAATAGGCGTCAAGCCATACAATGATATTCTGAAAAGGGTTCAGTGCACCTTAGCGGTGTGCTAGAGGATGGAGAATTCTGATATACATCAAAACTGCCGCCTCTAATATATTGAGTGTCTTAGCTGAGAAATGAGGTTAAAAGGGTCCAGTCAGCGATGGAGCAACGCGCCGCGATTTCACGACTTTTGCATTTACCTATTCTCGCTGTCATAGCCGTCGGGTTAAGCAGCATTGGCGTCTCCATATTTATTCTCTATTCGGCCTCATTTTCTGAGCAGGAACGTCGGTTACGTGAACTCAGCCAGAGTCAGGCGCGCCTGATTGAGGCCATCACCCGCTTTGATCAAAAATATAGCGGTGAACGCGACGGTAACATTAATGAATTCCCCGGCAACTCCCGGCAAGCAACAATTTCTCAAATCATCGACGCCCATGGCCGTTATTCTGGATTCGGCAAAACCGGGGAGTTCACGCTGGCGCAGCGCGATGGTGATCTGATCAAATTCATCTTGAAGCATCGCCACTTTGATCTCGACAACTCCAAACCAATCGCCTTCGATTCTCCGGCAGCCGAACCGATGCGCCGCGCCCTTTCCGGACAAAGCGGAACGCTTGTCGGGTTGGATTATCGTGGTCAGTGGGTGCTTGCGGCCTATGAGCCGGTGGCCTTGCTCAATCTGGGCATCGTCGCTGAAATCGACCTCGACGAAATTCGCCAACCCTTTATTGTTGCGGGACTTTGGGCCCTGGCCGTTTCAAGCTGCTTTATTATTATCGCCATTTTTGCGTTTTTCAAAATCACCCGGCCAATGTCGGAACATATTATCGATATGGCAGAAAAGGCGACTGACGCCAATCAGGCCAAATCCAAATTTCTTGCGGCGATGAGCCACGACCTGCGCACACCCCTTAATGCCATAATGGGGTTTAGCGACATCATGCGGATGAAGGCTTTTGGGCCGTTGGGCAACGCCCATTATGAAGAATATGCGGACGACATTTATAACAGTGGGTCCCTGTTAATCAGTTTAATCAATGATGTTCTCGACATATCCAAGGTTGAGGCCGGAAAACTTGAACTGACCGAAGAGTCTCTGGATCTCGTCGAGTTGGTCGACGCCTGCATTCATCAACTACTGCCCATGGCGGATACATCTAGGCAAACTCTTTCGGCTCGTGTTCCATCGGATATTCCGGCCCTCAAAGGTGATGAGCGCGTGATGTTTCAGTTGCTCAACAATCTGTTGTCCAACGCCATAAAGTTCACGCCCAATGGCGGAAAAATTGATGTCATCGTCGAGCTGGACTACAAAAACCGATTGGTTTTCAAAATTGCCGACACCGGGATTGGCATGTCCGAGGCCGAGATCGAAAAAGCGCTTAGGCCCTTCGAGCAAGTAGACGGCGCGCTATCACGCCGACACAAAGGCACCGGACTTGGTTTGCATCTCTGCATCAACTTCATGAAGATGTTTAACGGCACATTCGGCATTGAAAGCGCCGTTGGCAAGGGCACGACGATTTGTCTGACCTTTCCGCCTGAGCGGACCATCAAAGCGTAGTCAGTCGGCCAGTCCCATCAGCGATCTGGCGTAGGTCGTGGCATCGAATGGGCGCAGATCATCCATACCTTCACCAACGCCAATCGCATGAACCGGAATTTCGAATTTCTCAGCAAGGGCGACGACGACACCACCTTTCGCTGAACCATCAAGCTTGGTGACGACCAACCCGGAAACATCAACAAGGTCCTTAAAAATTTCCACCTGGGAATGGGCGTTCTGACCGATCGTCGCATCCATCACCAGGACCACATCATGCGGCGCGGTGTCATCGATTTTGCGAAGCACGCGAATGATTTTTTCGAGCTCCGCCATCAGATCTTTGCGGTTCTGCAACCGGCCAGCCGTATCGACCATGAGAATATCGACGCCCTGATCTTGTGCCTGTTTAAGCGCATCGAAGGCCAGCCCCGCCGCATCAGATCCAGTTTCTCTGGCGACCACGGGACACCCCGCTCGCTCGCCCCAAATTTTTAGTTGTTCAACGGCGGCGGCACGAAACGTGTCGCCTGCGGCCAGCAACACCGAACGCCCTTGCGCCTTAAATTGTCCTGCCAATTTGCCAATGGTTGTCGTTTTTCCACTACCGTTGACGCCGCAAACGAGAATAACGTGTGGCTTACGACCCTGATCAATCACCAACGGCTTGGCGACCGGCTCAAGGATAACGGCAATTTCTTTAGCCAACGCCTCTTTAATTTCTTCCGGCGAAATCTCCTGATCGAACCGTGATTTCGCCAGTGCGCCCGCTAGGCGCGCTGCCGTCGAAACGCCTAAGTCGGCTTGAATCAGCACATCTTGCAGTTCACCCAATGCCGATTGATCAAGCTTACGCTTGGTGAACAGATCAGTAATGCCAGTGGTCAGTTTTTGTGACGATTTAGAAAGACCGGCTTTCAGGCGACCAAACCATCCACTTTTGGTCTGTTCTTCAGTCATGATTTAGCGTTCCTTGAAGCCGACCATTGGCCAGCCCATCAATGTTGACCCTGAGCAAATCACCCGTACCGATCTTATCAGCACCTTCTGCGGTAATTTGTACCGGCACGTAATGTTCGCTCAACCCTTGTCCACTTTTTTCGACTAGAACTTCAGCCGATGTATGGACACGGCTTTTCAAAAAACCATCCATCGCCGCGTCACCGACCTTGCGCAGTTGCTCGGCGCGGTCTTTGCGAACGGCTTTTTCCACCGTCGGCATCCTGACCGCTGGCGTGCCCTGTCGTTCGGAATAAGGAAACACATGAAGGTGGGCAAAGCCAATGTCTTCAATCGCGCTGAGGCCCGTTTGAAATTGTCGCTCAGTCTCGGTCGGAAACCCGGCGATCAAATCAGCACCGAACACCACATCAGGACGGACCTTACGTGCTCGGTCAACAATGCGATAAACGGTATCGGGCGCGTGGCGACGTTTCATCCGCTTTAAAATCATCGCGTCCATCGCCTGTACGCTCAAATGTAAATGTGGCATCAGTCGGTCATCGTTGGCCAGTACATCGAACAGGGCATCGTCCATGGCCGCTGGGTCTAGGGAACTCAATCGTAACCGCGGCAAATCTGGCACCGCGCGCAAAAGCCGCCGGACCAATTCGCCCAACGTTGGCCGTCCGGCCATATCCGTCCCATAGGAGCAAATATCGACACCGGTTAAGACAACCTCTTTAAACCCGCCGGCAACCAGTTCACGCACTTGTTGGACAATCACGCCCGGAGTCAGTGAGCGATTATTGCCACGGGCAAAGGGAATGATGCAGAACGTGCAGCGGTGGTCACAGCCCTGCTGAATTTGCACAAACGCTCGGGTCCGACCATCAAGGCCGTGGATAAGGTGAGCCGCCGTTTCCTTGACCGTCATGATATCAGCCACGGCAATAGGCTCACTTTCGGCATCCCAGTCCCGATAACTCTCCGCCTTCATTTTTTCTTCGTTACCCAAAACCCGATCAACTTCACCCATGTCGGCAAAGGACTGAGGATGAAGCTGGGCGGCGCAGCCGGTAACAATTATTTTGGAATTTGGATTGTCCCGGCGTAAACGGCGAATGGTTTGCCGCGCCTGACGTTCGGCCTCCGCGGTGACAGCGCAAGTATTTACGATCAAGGTATCGGTTAACCCTGCTGCCTTAGAATGATTTCGAATGACTTCTGACTCAAAAGTATTCAGTCGACACCCCAGCGTAATGACCTCAGTATCGGCCACCCCCCTACTCCGCGTCACTCAACAGAGAGGCATCCAGCTGCCCAGTATAACTGATTGCTACCGGGCCCGTCATCAGCACGCGATTGTCGGCAAGCCACTCGATCTGTAAAGGCCCGCCATCCAGATCGACAGTAACGTTACGGCCCGTCAATCCCCGGCGGTGGGCAGCGACGGCGACGGCACAGGCCCCGGAACCACAAGCTTGGGTGATGCCAGCACTACGTTCCCAAACCCGCATACGCAAATGATCTGCACCAACCATATGAACGATTTCAATATTAGCCCGTTCAGGAAACATCGGATGATGCTCCAGTTCGCGGCCAACCTGCTCCAAGTTGACATCATCAACGTCATCAACAAAAAATACGACGTGAGGGTTGCCCATACTGACCCCGACCGCATCAGACAACGGCCCCGCTTTAACGTCGATATGAAGCGTGTCGGTCTCGCGTGCCAAAGGGATCTTCTGCCAGTCTAGATAGGCTTCACCCATATTTACAGTTACCAGACCTTGGTCATTGCGCCGCGCCTTCAGCACGCCCGCAACAGTTTCAATAACGACAGTGTCCTGGCTCATTTCATCCATGATCAACGACGCCACGCAGCGCGTACCGTTACCACAGGCTTCTGCAGTCGACCCATCCGGGTTACGAATGTGCATAAAAACGTCGGCCATGCTGTTGATTGGTTTGTCCAGGATTAGAATCTGATCAAACCCGACGCCCGTGCGCCGATCACCGATAGACCGGGTCTCAGGCGCGCCGATATGACGCGCAGCCGTGCGTTCGTCAATGATGACAAAGTCATTGCCCAGGCCGTGCATCTTGGTGAACTGAATAGTGCTCATAACGGGCCTTATATGGTCACAATGGCAATGATGTCTACCCTATTCGGTTGACAGTAACGGCCAATCGAATGTCTGTACATTGACGTAGGCCAACTTTCATTTTCAATTCAATCGAACATTATGTCGGACATGGCTTCCTTTTGGGTCAGTCGCCCCCTAGATATAGACGATGGTTTCCGAAGATGAACTGGAGCTGCCCCTATGATCACCTGCCACTTACGCTACGTCATCGATGCCTATAAACTTGATCAGTTTGAGCATTACGCCAAAATGTGGATACCGCTGGTCGAGAAATTCGGCGGCACACATCATGGATATTTTCTGCCCGATGAAGGGCCAAACAATATCGCCTACGCGTTGTTCAGCTTTCCGAGCCTGAGCGCCTATGAACAGTACCGCAAAAAAAGTTTGAGCGATGCCGATTGCATTGCCGCATTTCAGTACGCCGATGAAACCCGGTGCATTATGAGTTATGAACGGTCCTTCTTGAGGCCGGTTCTTGCGGGTTAACCCGTCCTCACCTTTGTGTTCTTAAAAAGTGGGACATGTGAAACTGCGCATGGTCAGGTTCATATTGATACGCCTGACCGACCGGACAGGCCTGGCGCGCACGGCACCCCCCGCTCATGCACGCCGTTCCGTTGTTTGACTTTAGGTGCTCAACACAAGCGGCAACATCATAATGATCGGGCGAAAACGCGCCTACAGGACAACCGCTCAGGCAGGGCTTATCACCGCAGGTTTCACATGGGGGTTTTGTGCGGTGTAACGGCTCTAGATCAATTTTTTGGCGAAACAACAACGCCCCTCGGTAGGCGTGCCAAAGGCCAAAATGTTGATGGATCAACGGCCCAATCGGCGACGGCCAGACATGATCAGCCTTTTGGGCCCAGCGCTGAAAAGGGAAATACGGCGGACCGTCAAACGGAAAAATCGCCTCTGCACCCAAATCATTGGCAATCTTTTCGATCACCCTAACGCTCCAGGCGTCAAGCGGATCAAAGGCGTCCTTGAACTCTGGTGATTGGTAAAACACCTGCCACATGTTCGGCCCTGCATTGCCGACAATTACTACGGTCATAATATCGTCGGCCAGCCCGTCCTTTGCCCCCGGGGTAAATCCGCCGCGAAAAAGCAAACCAAACCGCTGAAGGGCTAATTTAATATGGTGTACATCCATAGCTAAACTTGGTGTCATTATGGGCGATAGGTCAAGTCGGCGTCCGTCGCTATCTATCAGATTCAGAATTTACACGATGATTACTTTTTTCAAGGTGTATGGTTTCAACAAATTTAGAACTAAATGATAAAACGGAAAAACTAGGCGCACAGGCAATAGAATGTTCACTGTTAGAAGATTAACCAATAGCGACGCTGCGGATTTCCGGTCCCTTAGGCTAGAAGGCTTAAAGCGTCACCCCGACGCTTTTGGCGCGTCTTATGACGAAGAAGCGACCTACGGGTTAGACTTCTTTGCAGACAGGTTGAAGCAATGTTCCATATTCGGTGGCTTGATCAACACTGACTTGGTTGGAATTGTCGGCTTTTATACGTGTACGGGCGAGAAAGCCCAACACAAAGGCGTGCTTTATGGACTGTATGTTCAGGACGATGCCCGGGGAAGTGGGTTGGCGGGCCAACTTGTACAAGCGGTTTTGTCGCATGCGCGCGCGCATGTTGAATACGTCCAGCTGAGTGTCGTCACCTCAAATCATCACGCGCGTCGTTTTTATGAAAAATTCGGGTTTGAACTCTATGGGTTGGAGCCCAAGGCACTGAAGGTCGATGGCATTTATTTAGACGAAGCCCTAATGCAGCGGTCTGTTGTATAGGCCCACTTTTACCGCACTTGAGCGCTGGTTTGGCGTGACGTACCTTTACCGCACGAGAATCTCTTAAATGATGATCGTGCCTTTTCTCGTAGAACTGTTTCCAGAAAACCGATTCTCCTCTGACACTGGAACAAAACCGCCGCATAGGGTCAGGCCACGCCAAAGATTTTCTAGTAGCAATCGTATGAAATTTTTGAAATAGTTTGAAAAAGATGCAGACCGTTCATTTCACTAATTCCGCTAAACCCGATCACCCTGTTGGCCTCAAGCGATGACATATGAACAATACAATAAATTCTGCGGCTCTCTTACAGCGACAACCCATGTCGTACAATGGGGTAATTCTCATGTCTGGAAGGTGGGCGGCAAGGTGTTTGCCATTGGCGGTTGGGGCGACGATGGACACGTTGGTATCACCTTCAAGACCTCAGAAATAGCCTTTGAATTTCTTAAAGAACAGCCTGGGTTACGCCCGGCACCCTATCTGGCATCGCGCGGATTTAAATGGATACAGCATTATGACCATCCGGGCTTATCCGACGATGAGCTGGAGGATTATATCGAGCAATCCCACAAACTTGTCGCACTTGGGCTGTCCAAGAAAAAACAAAAAGAGCTTAAGTTGATTTGACGAGGGCAAGATTTGATATTCGGGGTCTTTTGAGATTTAGGAAAGTTCGCTCACCCGCTTGACTTCAATCACTCGCGGCCATATGTTGCGCCCTCAATTCAAGGAAATTTCGATCCTACGCCTTACGGGGCGCCGCCAGCCCGCGAGTTTCGCGCACTGGCGTGTTTGACGTTGGCGTGGACGTGGATCGAAAGTTGTTTTGCCAAGAATGGGCCTATAGTTGATGTTTGAGAACCTTACAGATCGCCTGAGTGGTGTTTTCGACAAGCTAACCAAGCGTGGCGCGCTGACGGAAGCCCATGTCGATGAGGCCCTGCGTGAGGTTCGTGTTGCCCTGTTGGAAGCCGATGTCGCCCTGCCGGTGGTTAAGGACTTCATCGAAGCCGTACGTGAGAAGGCTGTCGGCGAAAAAGTTGTTCGCGCCATCGCACCGGGCCAGATGGTTGTCAAGATCGTTCACGATGAACTGGTTGCCATGCTCGGCACCGAAGAGAGTGAGCTGAACCTGACCGGCGTTCCACCGGTTGCCATTTTGATGGTCGGCCTGCAAGGCTCAGGTAAAACCACCTCCAGTGCCAAGCTTGGCCTGCGCCTGAGCAAACGCGAGAAGAAAAAGGTTCTGATGGCATCGCTGGACATCCACCGTCCTGCCGCTCAGCAGCAACTTGCAACCTTGGGTGAACAAACTGAGGTTCGCGTTCTCCAGGCCGTTCTTGGTGAGCAACCAATTGCCATCGCCAAACGGGCCATGGAAACGGGCCGTCTGGAAGGTATGGACGTCGTTATTCTCGATACGGCCGGTCGCCTGCACATTGATACCGAATTGATGGCCGAAGTCGCCGCAGTTCGCGACGTCGCGAAACCGGTGGAGACGTTGCTGGTGACGGATGCCATGACCGGCCAGGACTCGGTTAATGTGGCGCGCGAATTCAATGAAAAAGTCGGCATCACGGGCATCATGCTAACCCGTGTTGATGGCGATGCCCGCGGCGGTGCCGCCTTGTCAATGCGTGCTGTCACAGGCGCCCCTATCAAGTTCATGGGTGTGGGCGAAAAAATGGAGGCCCTTGAGGCCTTCCAGGCGGAACGTATTGCCGGCTCAATTCTGGGCATGGGTGATATCGTCGGTCTGGTCGAAAAAGCGTCCGAGGTCGTTGACCAGGAAGAAGCCGAAGCGCTGACTAAAAAAATGTTGAAAGGGAAATTCACCCTTGAAGACATGGCCCAGCAGCTTGGTCAAATTCGCAAGATGGGTAGCCTTGAGGGGTTGCTTGGCATGATGCCCGGCGCACAGAAGGTCAAAAGCCAGATGGCAAACGCCAATCTGGACGATAACCTGATCGCTCGCCAAGAGGCCATCATTCTCTCCATGACGTTGAAAGAACGGCAAAACCCCAAAATTTTGAATGGATCACGTCGGCGTAGGATCGCGGCGGGGTCTGGCTCCACAGTTCAGGATGTGAACCGTGTGCTCAAGCAATTCAAGCAAATGAGCCTGATGATGAAAAAAGCCGGAAAAATGGGCAAAAAGGGCCTTCTCCGAGGGGGCGGATTGCCACCCGGGATGATGCCTCAACTGCCGCCCGGCGGTTTCGGATAAGATTTTAATGTCAACTGTACACCACTAATTAACAGCTAGATTAAGGACAACCCCCACATGAGCTTAAGAATTCGTTTGTCACGAGGCGGTGCCAAAAATCGCCCTTTCTATCGTATTGTTATCGCCGATTCCCGCAGCCCTCGCGATGGCCGCTTTATCGAACGCGTTGGCACCTATAATCCGATGCTGGCCAAAGACCATCCTGAACGCATCGTTATGAAAGAAGACCGCATCAAACACTGGATGGGTGTTGGCGCCAAACCTTCCGACCGTGTCGCCCGTTTCCTAGGTCAGGCAGGCGTCATCGAGATGCCGGGTCTCGCTGAACAATCTAAACAGCATCTGCCAAAGGCCAAAGCGCAAGAGCGGGCCAAGGAACGTGAAGAAGCGGCGACTGCCAAGGCTGAAGCTGCCAAGGCTGCGGCAGCTGCTCCGGCCGAAGAAGAGGCCCCTGCTGAGGATGTCGTCGCCGAAGATGAGGCCAAAGACGCCGAATAAGGCGTTTTACCCTCATGACAGCGACAGTCGACCCTCAGGCGTTGGTTTGCGTTGGTGTTGTTACCGGTGTCCGTGGCATCAAAGGCGACATCCGCGTAAAGAGCTTCACCGCCATCCCGGAAGATATGGCAACCTACGGTCCATTATTGGACAAATCGGGTTCCACTTTTTTCGAGATCAAAGTCACGGGCGCTGCCAAAGGACAGTTGATTGCACGAGTCAAGGGAATCAACGACCGAACGGCGGCAGAAAGGCTAAAAGGGACCGAACTGTTTGTCCCACGGGACCAACTGCCAGAGCCGAAAGACGAAGAATTTTATTTCCGAGACCTTATCGGCCTTCGGGTGGAGCGGGAAGATGGAAGTGATTTTGGTACGGTAACGGCGGTCGAAAATTTCGGTGCCGGGGATCTACTGGAAGTCTCAGGACCGGATATAGGGGATGTCATGGTGCCTTTTACCAAAGAGACGATTCCAGTGGTCGATATCAAAGGCAAACGGTTGGTGATTATTCCGCCCGACGGCCTGATGGACCCACCGGATAACGAAGCGAAAGGTTGAGTTAGGGCTCAATGAGCAAGCGAGACACCACGTGGCGGGCGATTGTATTGACAATTTTCCCGGAAATGTTCCCTGGACCATTGGGCGTAAGCCTTGCCGGTCAAGGGCTGCGTGATGGTGCGTGGTCATTGGACACCCTGGACATCCGCGATTTTGCCACGGATAAGCACCGTAATGTCGACGACGCGCCTTTTGGCGGCGGTCCCGGCATGGTGATGCGTCCTGATGTGATTGACGCCGCAATCTGCAGCGCTAAAGCAAAAGCCGCCGATTTGCCTCTGGTTTATCTGTCCCCACGTGGCAAAACGCTTGATCAATCTAGGGTTAGCCATCTTGCCGAAGGTCCGGGAGTCTGCGTTTTGTGCGGTCGTTTCGAAGGCGTTGATCAACGTGTGCTCGACGCCCACGACATCGCTGAAATCAGTATCGGCGATTTTATTCTGTCGGGTGGCGAACCGGCGGCAATCACCATGATTGACGCCTGCGTCCGACTGCTGCCCGGCGTCATCGGTACGTCGGCCAGTCTTACCGAAGAAAGCTTCGAAGGCGGATTGCTGGAATACCCCCACTATACCCGTCCGCAGAACTGGCAGGAGCGCACTGTTCCTGACATTTTATTGTCAGGGCACCATGAAAAAATTCGGGCGTGGCGGCGCGCCCAAGCTGAAGCCATTACCAAACAACGTCGACCGGACCTATGGTCCCGTTACCATGAAGAATGCGTGTAATTGAACACTATCTATGCAATAACGACCTCGGTTTCGAGGTTTAAGATAAAAATCTGAAACGAAGGATGCGAACAATGAACATCATCGAAGAAATCAATAAAGAACAAATGGACCGCCTGGTCGCTGAGCGTCCAGTGCCGGAATTTTCCCCAGGCGATACGGTACGTGTCAACGTCCGTGTTGTTGAGGGCGAACGCGAACGTGTACAGGCCTTTGAAGGTGTTTGTATCGCGCGCAGAGCCGGTGGCCTAAACTCAGGCTTCACCGTACGCAAACTAAGCTACGGCGAAGGTGTCGAGCGTGTGTTCCCGCTGTTTTCACCGTCGATCGAAAGTATTGACGTTGTTCGCCGTGGCGATGTACGTCGCGCCAAACTTTATTACTTGCGCGGTCTCACTGGTAAAGCCGCACGTATTGCTGAAAAAACCACAGGCTATTCGGCCAAATTGACAGCCGCCGACAAACAACGTGCCGCCGATGTCAAAAAAGCTGCTGGTCAGGGTAAAAAGGGCAAAAAAGGTAATAAAAACAAAAAAGCAGCTGCCGAGGCGTCTGAATAAAGCGTCGGTCCAGTAGACGGGTGTATACTCACACGGGTGTGTCCTCAAACTGATGTGTCTATAACGGGCGCGTCAATTGACTATGCTTTCGGACAAACGTTGCTTGCACGTAAGTGTGCGCATCGAACATTAGGATGATCAGGAGTTAAAGATGTCAGGACCCAAAACGCTTTTTGACAAAATCTGGGAAAACCACCTGGTGGATGTGCAGGAAGATGGGACCTGTCTTATATATATTGACCGTCATCTGGTTCACGAAGTAACCAGCCCTCAGGCGTTTGAAGGGTTGGCTGCGTCGGGGCGCAAGGTACGCCGCCCCGACCTGACCTTGGCGGTGCCTGATCATAATGTGCCAACCCGCGACCGCGGTGGCCGTATTGAAAACGACGAAAGCCGAATTCAGGTTGAAACCTTGCAGAAAAACTGTGCCGATTTTGGCGTGCCGCTGTTTGATGTGATGGATGTTCGTCAGGGCGTCGTTCATATCATAGGGCCGGAGCAGGGCTTCACCCTGCCAGGCACCACGGTCGTCTGCGGCGACAGCCATACGGCAACCCATGGCGCGTTGGGGGCTCTCGCGTTCGGAATTGGCACGTCAGAAGTCGAACATGTTCTGGCGACCCAAACATTGCTGCAAAGCCCGTTGAAAAATATGCGTATCAACGTTACCGGTGCCCTGCCTGCAGGTTGCGTGGCAAAAGACCTGATCCTGGCGCTGATCGGCAAAATTGGCACCGCTGGCGGCACTGGTTACGTCATTGAGTATTCCGGGCAAGCCATTCGGGATTTGTCTGTTGAAGGGCGCATGACCGTCTGCAATATGACCATTGAAGGGGGGGCTCGGGCCGGACTTATCGCGCCCGACGAGAAAACCTTCGACTACTTCAAAGGACGGCCGATGTCGCCAAAGGGCGGGGCCTGGGAACAAGCTGTCGAATACTGGAAAACGTTGCCATCTGATGATGGTGCCGTCTATGACAAGGAAGTTGATCTGGACGTTTCCGAGATCGTTCCTCAAGTCACCTGGGGCACCAGTCCGGAAGACGTCGCCCCAGTGACCGGCGTTGTCCCCAGCCCGGACGATTTCGAAAATCCCGGCAAACGCGAAGCGGTTAAGGCATCGCTTGAATACATGGGGCTTGAAGCCGGCACCAAGATTGAAGACATCCCGGTCGATGTGGTTTTCATCGGCTCCTGCACCAACGGTCGCATCGAAGATATCCGCGCTGTCGCCGACGTCGCCAAGGGCCGCAAGGTGGCGAGCAGCGTTCAAGCATTGGTCGTTCCCGGCTCCGGTCTGGTCAAGGATCAGGCGGAAGAGGAGGGTCTTGATCAAATTCTTATTGAAGCCGGGTTTGAATGGCGTGAACCGGGCTGTTCCATGTGCCTTGCCATGAACGATGATCGCCTGGAACCGGGCCAACGCTCGGCGTCTACATCCAATCGCAATTTCAAGGGCCGTCAGGGCTTCAATGGTCGCACCCATCTGGTTAGTCCGGCCATGGCGGCTGCGGCGGCAATTACTGGGTATCTGGCCGACGTGCGTAAGATCTGACTGACATAACCAATGAATTCGGCGCGAGACTACACAACCGAATTTTCTGGGTTTTGGCGACGCGCGGGCGCATTTGCGGTAGATTAGGTGATAATTAGCACGATTTTCTTCGTTATCGCAGCTGCGCCATACCCCCTAGCGCAAGGTCGGGTGATTCCAAAAATTCCATTGCTTCAAATGTTTAGAGTCATTCCGTGTTGATCTGACTCATAAAGGGGATTCACATTTTGGTTAAGATGTGATTCAAGATAGAGGCTGGATAAGGAGGCCAGCCTTTATGTCCCGATCCTATTCCCTTGATTTACGCGA
>Ga0316204_10000616_pt1 | contig 123498 bp, 110 predicted proteins | sample 6monrhotite_MG_2_FD_205661 | JGI IMG/M metagenome (GOLD analysis project Ga0316204, IMG submission 205661) | Microbial mat bacterial communities from mineral coupon in-situ incubated in ocean water Damariscotta River, Maine, United States -... | ecosystem: Environmental > Aquatic > Marine >...
CCAGCTACATTCCCAGCGCTATATGCAAAGCCTTCGTCTGCCCAACCCGTCATGCCGCCGATTAGTTCTTTGACTGGCCGTCCTAATGCTGCCAAGCGTATGGCTGCTTTATTCGCACCATTGCAGTGGGGGCCTGCGCAATAAACCACGAACACAGTATCTGCTGACCAATTATCCATACGGCGCTTTATCATCTTGCCGTGGGGCAGGTTGATGGCACCAGGAATGTGACTTTCTTCGTACATGGAAGGGCTACGCACATCGATGAGGACAAAGTCCATTTGGTCAGCCTTCATGGCGGCATGGATGTCCCAACAATCCGCTTCATAAGTTAGGCGCGCTTCAAAATGTGCCAAGGCCAAGTGAGATGGTGCGGCAGGGATTAGAGTTACAGGGCTTGTCATAATTGTCTCCTTTTTTCGAAATTATGTCGGAGGTAAATTATCACAAGTGGCGTAAATGACTATATTCGGTAAAAAACGGACAAAATTAATTTTGCTTTCTAATCTGACTCTTGGAGGTTAAACTCCTTTATGACTGGGTAGTGTACTCATAAACTCAGACTAAAATGGAGTTAAATATGCGAAGATATGCTAGGAAAAGGGCGAAAATCGGGCTCTCTGCCCGGTCGAGCGCTTTGACGACGCAGGTCGAAGCAGATTTAGCTCCGAGCTTGAGGCAAATTCGGCATGGCCACTTTGCCCACTGGTGTCGTTGTAAGCTCTTGAAAATGCTAGCATTTCCTGCGTACTTACGCCTAACCAGTGAACAAATTGGCACATACCATTTTGGCCTGAGTTTATGAGTACACTACCTAAATCTAATTTTCATCTCGAAGATTTTCTTCCCTACCGGCTATCCATTGCAGCCAATGCAGTATCAAAGCGCATAGCAAAAACTTATACGCCCTATAAATTGAGCCGCACTCAATGGCGGGTGATGGCCGTTCTTGCGGGCACAGATAACATGACGGCACAAATGGTTGCCGACAAAACTGGTATGGATAAAACCACAGTTAGTCGAGGGGTTGGGAAAATGTTGGAACGCGGCTTGGTCAAACGAGGTTCGAGCGAATTTGACGGTCGCTCAACTCCCTTATCACTCAGCGTTAAAGGCAGGGCAATGTTCGCAAAAATTGTCCCCGAAGTTATGCGCCAAGAGCAGGTTTTGAAAGACATGTTTACAAGCGCGGAATTAAAAACCCTGACATTTTATCTCGACCGGATTGTCGGGGGGCATTAACAGCAAAAATGTCTGGTACTTTGCGGGCTTTGCTCTTAAAGGGGGCACAAATCAAATTTGAAAACGGTACCCCTTATGACAAATCGCATTAAAACTCTGCGAAATGTGGCTATTGTAGCGCACGTTGACCACGGCAAGACCACTTTGGTGGATAAACTGCTTCGCCAATCTGGTACGCTGGATGAGCGCGGCGAGCAGGCCGAGCGTGTGATGGATAGCGGCGATATTGAAAAAGAACGCGGCATTACCATTTTGGCGAAAAACACGGCGATTTCTTGGACGGAACCCGAAGGTACGCAATGGCGCATTAACATTGTCGACACGCCCGGACATGCGGATTTTGGCGGCGAAGTCGAGCGGGTTCTCTCTATGGTTGACAGTGTAGTTTTGCTCGTGGACGCTGTCGAAGGCCCAATGCCGCAAACCAGCTTCGTGACCAAGAAAGCTTTGGAACAAGGGCTAAAGCCAATTGTTGTTGTCAACAAAATTGACCGTGTAGGTGCGCGACCTGACTGGGTTGTTGACCAGACATTTGATTTATTTGATCGTCTTGGTGCTAATGACGAGCAAATGGATTTTCCGGTTGTTTACGCATCTGCACTGAACGGCTGGGCAAGCAATGATAGCGAGGCCGAAGGCACGGATATGGCGCCGTTGTTCCAAGCCATAGTCACCCATACACCTGAGCCGGACGTTGATCCTGACGGGCCATTATTGTTGCAAATCAGCGCACTAGATTATTCGTCCTATACTGGTGTAATTGGTATTGGTCGCGTGATGCGCGGTGCAATTAAACGCGGACAAAATGTTATGGTTGTGGCACCTGACGGGATTACGCGCAAAGCTAAAGTCTTACAACCTTACGGTTTTATGGGGCTTGACCGTATTGAAATGGATGCTGTTTATGCCGGCGATATTGCTTGTTTTACCGGTATCGACAGGCTCGGCATTTCCGACTGTATCTGTGATCCTGCCAAGGTTGAAAAACTGCCTGCTCTGAGCGTAGATGAGCCGACTATCTCTATGACTTTCCAGGTTAACAATAGCCCATTTGCAGGCCGCGAAGGCAAGTATGTGACGTCGCGCAATATTGGCGACCGTTTGCAAAAAGAGTTAATCCATAATGTAGCGCTGCGCGTACAGCCCCTTGACGATCCAGACAAGTTCAAGGTCTCAGGCCGCGGGGAATTACATCTGTCTATCCTGATCGAAAATATGCGCCGCGAAGGCTATGAGTTGGCAATTTCTCGCCCGCAAGTCATCAACAAGACTATTGATAATGTACTGTGTGAGCCTTGGGAAATCTTGACCGTTGATGTGGAAGCCGATCACCAGGGCGCCGTCATGGAAAAACTCGGTATGCGTAAAGGCATGTTGAAAGACATGGTGCCAGACGGTAAGGGCAGGGTACGTTTAGATTACGAAATTCCGACGCGCGGTCTCATTGGGTTTCGTTCTGACTTTCTCACCACCACCTCAGGCTCTGGTTTAATGTATCATGTATTTGATAAATACGCACCGCGTGTTGGCGGAATTATTGGTCGTCGTTCAAAAGGCGTTCTAATTTCAAAACATACGGGAACTGCCGTAGCCTTTGCTTTGTTTAACCTTCAAGAGCGCGGCAAGATGATGGTTGGACATCAATCTCCGGTCTATGAAGGCATGGTCATTGGCATACATACTCGTGATAACGATCTGGTCGTAAATCCTATCAAAGCCAAGCAATTGACCAATGTCCGTGCCTCGGGAACAGACGAAGCGGTTGTCTTGACTACCCCAATTGACGTGACATTAGAATATGCACTGGAATTTATCAACGACGACGAACTGGTTGAAGTTACGCCTGAAAGCATCCGTATCCGAAAGCGTTATTTGCTCGAACATGAACGCAAAAAAGAAGCACGTAAAGCCGGTGAAATTCAGTAAGTTTGGCTTTTAGATAAAAGCCCATTAAAAAGCCCGGACGGTTGGAAACCATCCGGGCTTTTTGCATTTATATAGATACCAGTTAACAGCTATAATACATATCAAATTCTACCGGATGAGGATGCATAGCCAGGCGGTGTACTTCTTCCATTTTTAATTCGATATAAGCATCGATTTGATCGTCGTCGAACACGCCGCCAGCTTTTAGGAAGTCGCGGTCTGCATCGAGATTTCCTAAGGCTTCGCGAAGTGACCCACACACTTGTGGGATATTGGCAGCTTCTTGTGGTGGCAGATCGTACAGATCTTTATCCATTGGATCGCCTGGATGAATTTTGTTTTTAATGCCGTCAAGGCCCGCCATCAAAAGGGCTGTGTATGTCAAATAAGGATTACCAGCAGGGTCTGGGAAGCGGACTTCCAGACGCTTGCCTGCTGGTGATGCACACCAGGGAATGCGCACAGACGCGGAGCGGTTGCGGGCGGAATAGGCAAGCATAACAGGGGCTTCATAACCCGGAACAAGGCGTTTATAAGAATTGGTTGATGCGTTGGCGAACGCGTTAATAGCTTTGGCGTGTTTGATAACGCCGCCGATATAGTACAGGCAAGACTTCGACAAACCCGCATACTCATCGCCTGCAAACAAAGGCTTGCCGTCTTTCCAGATAGATTGGTGAACATGCATGCCTGTACCATTATCATTGTGGATTGGCTTTGGCATAAAGGTCGCCGTCTTGCCGTAGGCGTGGGCAACATTGTGGACGATGTATTTATAAAGCTGCATCCGGTCACCCATGGTCAAGAGCGTCGAAAATTTCATGCCGAGTTCGTGCTGAGACGGCGCAACTTCATGGTGATGCTTTTCTGGTTGCAGGCCAAGTTCTGTCATGACGGCTAACATTTCAGTGCGCATGTCTTGGTCATGGTCAACGGGGGGGACGGGGAAATATCCGCCTTTTGGCCCGGGGCGATGGCCCATATTGCCACCATTATATTGAGTATTGGAATTGTACGGTGCGTCTACAGAATCCAGGCTGTAACTTGTATTGTTTTGACTGGTATCCCAGCGGACATCGTCAAATACGAAAAACTCTGCTTCAGGCCCAAAATAAACGCTGTCCCCAATTCCGGCGGACTTGATATAAGTTTCGGCAGATTTAGCTGTGCTGCGCGGGTCGCGGTTATATGCCTCACCTGTATCAGGTTCCAGAACGTCGCAAAAAATTGTCATGGTGTCTTGCTGATAAAACGGATCAATGTCTGCGGTTTCAGGGTCGGGGCGTAAAACCATATCGCTTTCGTTAATGCTTTTCCATCCCTCGATAGATGAGCCGTCAAACATAGTACCATCTTCGAACAGGTCTTCATCGACCATTGTAGAATCGAATGTAACATGGTGCATTTTACCGCGCGTGTCGGTGAAGCGGAGATCTACAAATCCGATGTTCTCGTCTTTAAGTCTCTTTAGAATTTTTTCTGACATAATTTCCTCGTTCAGGTTTAGTGTTTAAATGGATATTTTGGATTAAAGGGCTTGGTCGCCGGTTTCTCCGGTGCGGATGCGCACGGCGGTTTCTACGGTGGAGATAAATATTTTACCGTCTCCGATTTTGCCCGTTTTGGCAGCTTGTTGAATAGCGTCAAGGGCTTGCTCAACCAAGCTATCGACCAACACTAATTCGATTTTTATTTTGGGTAAAAAATCAACGACATATTCTGCGCCGCGATATAGTTCCGTATGGCCTTTTTGCCGGCCAAAACCTTTGGCTTCAATTACGGTCATACCTTGAATGCCAAGTTCTTGTAGCGCTTCTTTAACTTCGTCGAGTTTGAAAGGCTTGATTATAGCTTCTATTTTTTTCATGATTCTTTACCCTTATTTCACGCACGTCAAAATATTGGAAACAGATAGATTACCTAGAGAAAACAAGTGTAATCATTCAAGAAGTCATTAAAATCATAAAAATGCTGAATATATGTGCAAATTAGAGGAGAGGTGCACAACAATGCGTCATTTAATTTTGTAATTTTGTTGATATGCTATGCTCGTTCTTGTCTATTCAAATGATAAAAATAGCTTTAGGAACATTACTTACCTTGTACAAAACGAGAGCAAAATGTCACAAAATTCTTCGAGTCAATATATTACCGATAAACAGGCACTAGATTTCCATGCAAAGCCAACACCGGGAAAACTAGCTATGTCGCCGACCAAGCCTATGGCGACCCAGCGGGATTTGTCCTTGGCCTATTCGCCTGGCGTTGCCATTCCGGTGCAAGCCATAGCTGATGACCCGGATAGCGTTTATGATTACACGTCCAAGGGCAATATGGTCGCTGTAATTTCAAACGGGACGGCTATTTTGGGCATGGGAAATTTGGGGGCACTGGCCTCTAAACCTGTTATGGAAGGCAAGTCTGTTCTGTTCAAGCGTTTCGCGGATATTGATAGTTTTGATATTGAGGTTGAAGAAGAAGACCCGGATGCTTTCATTGAGTGTGTCAAGCGTTTTGGCAACACATTTGGCGGCATCAATCTTGAGGATATTGGTTCACCCGAATGTTATATTATCGAGCAAACTTTGCGTGATAAGTTAGATGTTCCAGTATTTCATGATGACCAACACGGGACAGCGATTATCGCTACGGCAGGATTGATCAATGCTTGTCACCTTACGGGCCGAAAATTTGAAGATATTAAGGTGGTTTTATCGGGTGCAGGGGCGGCGGGTATCTCGGTTTTATCACTGATCAAGCGGCTTGGGGTTAAAGACGAAAATGCCATAGCACTCGATTCTAGGGGGGTCATCTACCAAGGCCGTGAAGGCGTTGACCAATGGAAGGCACCTCATGCGGTTAACACGGATTTACGGACTAAAGAAGAGGCCGTAAAGGGCGCGGATGTGTTTTTAGGTCTGTCTTTGCCAGGGGCGATGACCAAAGACATGGTCGCAAGCATGGCGGATAATCCGATCATTTTCGTGATGGCTAATCCAATCCCTGAAATAACACCAGAAGATATCAAGTCGGTGCGCAGCGATGCTATCATTGCGACGGGTCGCAGTGATTACCCGAACCAAGTCAATAATGTGCTCGGATTTCCTTATATTTTTCGCGGCGCTCTGGATGTAAGAGCGCGTAATGTAAACGAAGAAATGAAGCTTGCTTGCGCACAAGCCTTGGCTGAACTGGCCCGCGAGGATGTGCCCGAAGAAGTCGCCGCTGCCTATCATGGTAACCGCCCAATGTATGGGCCGGATTATATTATTCCGGCTCCATTTGATCCACGTTTAATTTCGCAAATTCCGCCCGCCGTCGCCCAAGCCGCTATGGATACTGGTGTCGCGCGAAAGCCTATCGAGGATATGAATATTTACGCGGCTTCATTGGCACAACGCCAAGACCCGACTGCGGCTCTCTTACAAGGTATTAGTGCTACGGTCGCTGACAACCCGCGCACTATAGTGTTTTGCGAGGGTGAAGAGCCATCCGTAATTCGTGCCGCTCATTCTTTCCAGCAGCGCGGTATGGGCAAGGCCATATTGATTGGTCGTGAAAAACCGATCAAAGGGAATATGGAATTATTAGGCATAGAAGATGACGGCTCCCTAGACATTCTTAATGCGCGTTTGTTTGACCGCAATGCAGAATTTGCCGAGCATCTTTATACGCGCTTGCGCCGCAAAGGGTTTTTACGCCGAGATGTGCAGCGCCTGGTCAATAATGACCGCAATGTATTTTCAGCACTTTTGCTCAGCCACGGCTTGGCCGACGGCATGGTGACGGGTGTTACGCGCGGATATGATAAAGCCTTACGCGATGTTCGTTTGGTGATGGATTACACCAAAGAGCACCGTACTATGGGTGTCTCAATCGTTGTCAATAAAGGCCAAACTTTATTTATTTCAGACACCAGTATCACTGAGTTTCCAAATGCGGAAGAACTGGCCGATATTGCAGAATGCACCGCCAAATTTGCTCGTTCCTTCGGCTTTACACCGCGGGTAGGATTGATTTCTTATTCCACATTCGGCAACCCACCAGGCGAGCGTATGCAGAAAGTGCGCGATGCGGTAAAAGTTCTTGATAGCCGTAATGTAGACTTTGATTATGAAGGCGATATTGCAGCCGATGTAGCGCTCAATCCAAACCATAGTCTGACCTATCCGTTCTCGCGACTAGGTGGGGCGGCTAATGTGCTTATTATGCCAGCAATTCATTCTGCCAGTATTTCGACAAAACTCCTCAAAGCGGTTGGCGATAGCACGGTGCTTGGCCCGTTCTTAACTGGCCTTGAAAAGCCTGTGCAAATTTGTGCGCTTGGTGCGCCTGCGTCTGAAATAACGCGCATGGCCGTCCTTGCAGCATATATGTCGTTAGCGCCGACGGACGGGGATAAAAACTAGTTGGCCAAGCAATCTTTAGATTTGACCCAAGGCTCGATACCGCGCCATGTATTGCGTATGCTTGGTCCTTTTTGGCTTGCAATTTTAGCGTTGATGTCTGCAGGGGTGGTGGATACAATTTATCTAGGGCATCTCTCGACCAATGCCTTGGCGGCGGTTGGGTTTTGTTTTCCAATTATATTTCTTGGCAACAGCGTTAATATTGGGCTGGGCGCGGGTACATTGTCGGCAATTTCGCGGGCAATCGGGCGAAAAGACACCACGCTTTCTCGTACACTTGCAAGCAGTGCTATACTTCTGACTATAGTGTTGATGACGGCGCTGTGCTTTGGCGGGTTTTTGATTATGTCCGCCGTTTTGGATATGATGGGAGCGTCTGCGCAGATCAAACCCTTGTCGCTTGGTTATCTAAAATATGCTTTACCGAGCCTAGTCTTTATGGGGCTGGCCATGATGTCCAATAATATTCTGCGCGCGGGGGGTGAGGCATTATTGCCGAGCAGTATCATGATATTGGGAGCAGTTCTGAATATAATATTCGATCCGTTTTTAATTTTTGGGATTGGCCCATTTCCGCGTCTCGAAGTGGAAGGAGCAGCCATTGCCACATTGCTAGCCAATGTTGTGGCCACCTGCTTTGGTTTGTATGTTTTGATATTTCATCGCCGTATGACGGCATTTACCAAGCTTACAATTCAACGCCTGCAAACCACATGGGTCTTGATTTTGCGTGTTGGCCTACCAGCGATAGGCACCAATATTATCGTGCCGGTTGCAGGGCTCATTGCTACGGCGATTATTGCTCGTAAATTGGGCACGACCGAAATTGCCGCCTTTACTGTGGTTAGTCGGGTCGAGATGCTGGCGCTTACAATGCTCTATGCTTTGTCCGCTTGTATTGGCGCGGTAACAGGGCAGAACGGTGGGGCAGATTTGACAGACAGAGTAAGAGAAACTTTCGTGTTTTGCTTTAAGATATGCTTCGCGTGGGGGGCGTTTATCGGCGTGGTCCTCGGACTATTTGCAAATTTAATTCCACAAATCTTTACGCAGGATGCAGAGGTTATCGCATTGGCAGTGCCATATTTTTGGATAGTACCAGTTACGTTCGCAGGTTATGGCGCCGTATTTGTGGCTGCTGCGGGACTTAATGCACTTGGGCGTCCTAGCTATGGGCTTATTTTTACCATTATCCGCTCCATGTTTTTGTTTGTACCTTTCATCTGGCTTGGTGTGCATTTCTACGGTATGACTGGAGCCTATATCGGTATAGCCAGTGCAAATATACTCTCTGGTGCAATCGCATTGTTTTACACACTGAAAAAAGCGCCTATGGAAGCCGTGCATCATTGATAAATGTGTTGACCACCACTTAAATATCTGGCAATTGCCGCGTCACCCAAATATTTGGGACATACCTGTGCGGGTGTGGCGGAATTGGTAGACGCGCCAGATTTAGGTTCTGGTATCGAGAGATGTGGAAGTTCGAGTCTTCTCACCCGTACCATAATAAGCCTGTCGATTTTTCGGCAGGTTTTTTTATATATGGTTTTTTTATTTTCAGCTTCATTGTTGCTCGTAATTGGCTTAGCAGATACTCATGCAAATTGGTATGAATGCGATATACAATAATGACAACATCTGACATCAAATCCCTAGACATCAAAACCCTTGAGGCCGTTGAACGAAAATTAAAATGGCTATCCACATGGACAATCCATAATGCTAACCATATCCGCCAAAATACTGATGGTGTGAAAGTTGGTGGGCATCAAGCCAGTTGTGCGTCTATTTCTACCATTATGACGGCTTTGTATTTCCATGTGCTTGGCCCGCGTGACAGAGTGGCAGTTAAGCCCCACGCTGGGCCAGTTCTACATGCTATTGAATATTTATTTGGCAATCAGACATTGGATAAGCTCAAGAATTTTCGCGGGTTTGGCGGGGCTCAATCCTATCCGTCGCGTACCAAAGACGGGGCCTTTGTAGATTTCTCCACAGGTTCAGTTGGGCTTGGGGCGGCGGTCATGAATTTCTCAGCTCTGACCCAAAGCTATCTACGCATGAAAGACATTTTGCCGAAAGATGAGAAGCCTGGTAGGATGGTCGCATTGGTCGGTGATGCGGAGATGGATGAAGGTAATATTTATGAAGCCTTGATCGACACATGGAAGCACGATGTACGGAATTTGTGGTGGGTGATTGATTATAATCGCCAGAGTTTAGACAGCACCGTCAATGAGAAACTATTTCGGATAATCGGGCGGTTTTTTCGCGCCGTAGGCTGGAATGTGATTACGCTTAAATACGGTAAGTCCCAGTATGAAGCGTTCAAAAAGCCAGGCGGGAAAGCACTTAAATCATGGCTCAATACTTGTCCCAATGACATTTATAGTGCGCTCACTTACCAAGGCGGCACAGAATGGCGCAAACAGATATTGTCCGATATGCCAGACGATAATGCATTGGCTTTGCTTCTTGCCGAGTATGATGATTTGGCCTTACACAATCTGATGACCGATCTTGGTGGGCACTGCATGGAAGCCGTTTTGGATGCGTTCGCCCAAGTAAAAGATGATACACCGACCATGTTTTTAATGTACACAGTAAAAGGGCAAGGCTTGCCGCTCGCGGGTCACAAAGACAATCATGCCGGCTTGATGACAGAAAAACAGATGGCGGGTTATAAGCGCGGTCTAGGCGTTCAGGACGGCGCGGAATGGGATAAACATGCATTGCCCGGCGACGACGAATTGGCGTTTCAGGCGGCCCTGGAAAATGCGCCCTTTAATAGTAAAGCCCGTGTGCATGTGCATAAGGCAAAACAAGTTAAAATCCCCGCCACCCTAGCTTGGGACAAAGGGGCAAGCACCAGCACGCAGGCCAGTATTCAGGCCAGTACCCAGGTAAACTTTGGCCGTATTCTCAATGATTTGGCTAAAGGGGATAGTGAGCTTGCAAAGCGGATCGTCACCACATCGCCCGATGTCACAGTTTCGACCAATCTTGGTGGCTGGGTTAATCAACGTGGCCTTTTTCACCGCAGCGAAATTGACGATGCATTTAAAGACCGTAATATTCCGTCGGCGCAAAAATGGATTAAAAGCCCCGGCGGTCAACATATTGAACTGGGTATTGCTGAAAACAACCTGTTTCTAAACTTAGCAGCGCTGGGCTTATCGCACCGAATTTTTGGAGAGCGTTTGTTTCCTATCGGGACGTTGTACGACCCGTTCATAGCGCGCGGATTGGATGCCCTGAATTATGCGTGTTACCAAGATGCTCGCTTCATGTTGGTCGCAACCCCGTCTGGTATTTCCCTGGCACCTGAAGGTGGTGCGCATCAGTCCATTAACACGCCGCTTATTGGAATGGGGCAACCGGGACTTATCTCCTATGAGCCTGCTTACGCCGATGAATTGGCAATAATCATGCGTTACGGTTTTGCATATATGCAAGACGAGGAAAGAGGCGGCTCTGTTTATCTGCGCCTCTCCACACGCCCACTTGAGCAACCGAAACGCACATTGGACGAAGAAGCGGTAAGTAATATTATAGGCGGTGGTTATTGGCACCACGCACCCACTAAAAGCACTAAATATGTCATTATCTATACGGGTGTCTTGGCGCAAGAAGCCGCTGAAGCCCGTGCAGGGCTAACTGATACAGCCTTACTGGCAATAACATCTTCTGACAGGTTGTATAATGATTGGCAGGACAAAGGTGACGCTGCCCATGTGTTCAATCTGTTAGGTGAAATTCCTAAAGCCGCTAAACTGGTCACAGTTTTGGATGGACATCCGGCAAGTCTCGCTTGGCTCGGCAGTGTGCATGGCCATAGGGTTCGTCCACTCGGCGTAAATACATTTGGCCAAACGGGTAGTGTTCAAGACTTGTATAAAAAATACGGGATTGATACACAGGCGATAATTGATGCGTGTCTAAAGGACTAAATTATGCTTTCAGTTCTGGATATATTTCGCATAGGTATCGGCCCGTCCAGTTCGCATACGGTCGGGCCAATCCGCATTGCTAAACGGTTTATCTCCGATTTGGATAAGCAAGGTTTGCTAGAACCCGTTCATACGATCCGCGTTGCATTACTAGGATCTTTAGCACTTACTGGGGAAGGTCATGCAACGCCAAAGGCTGTTGTTTTAGGATTGATGGGGCTTGAACCAGAAACGCTTGACCCCGAAATGGCCGATACCAAGGTTGCAAAAATATACACGCAAAAACGCATAAAATTGTTGGGGAAAAAGGCTATAAATTTTGACCCGGCGGTGGATATAGTCTTTGACTACGAGACAATCCCTGACCTTCACCCTAATGGTATGAAACTGACGGCTTTGTCCAAGCAAGGTGAGGTGCTTTTCGAAGAGCTATGGTATTCCACCGGCGGAGGTTTTATCGCCACAGGCGCACAGCTTAGCAAACCAATCAAAGATGACATAGTGAGCGGGGGAATTGATATTCCTTATGGGTTTGGTTCAGGCAAAGAATTGTTGGAGTTTTGCGCCCGCACGGGAAAAAGCATCCACGAAATTATTTACGCCAACGAAGATGCAGTGCGCCCACGCGCAAAGACCGATGCACAACTAGATCATATTAAACAGGTGATGCTGGCTTGTATTGAACGCGGCCTCAAATGCGAAGGGGTCTTGCCTGGCAGTTTGCGGGTCAAGCGCCGCGCACCTGCTCTTTGGCAGAAGCTGATAGCGTCACCACAGTCCAATGAGCGCGAGCAATTGTTTGATTGGCTCAATGTTTATGCCATGGCGGCTAACGAAGAAAATGCTGCTGGCGGGCAAGTCGTCACGGCACCTACGAATGGGGCGGCGGGTATTATACCGTCTGTCATTCGCCATTATTGCGGCGAGAAAAGCTCTAATGCGCAAAACATTCATAAATTTTTACTGACGGCGGGCGGCATTGGGCTTCTCTATAAACAGCGTGCCTCTATTTCGGGCGCTGAAATGGGGTGCCAGGGTGAAGTCGGGGTGGCGTGCTCTATGGCGGCGGGTGGCTTAGCTGCGGTTTGGGGGGCAACACCTTTGCAAGTGACCATCGCCGCTGAAATTGGGATGGAACATAATCTTGGCTTGACATGCGACCCCGTTGGCGGCTTGGTGCAAATCCCGTGCATTGAACGTAATGCAATTGGTGCAGTTAAAGCCGTGAATGCTGCCCGGTTAGCCCTGCATTCATCGGGGAAAACACATGTTAGCCTTGACCAAGTCATAGAGACCATGCGCCAAACCGGACTAGATATGTCGACAAAATATAAAGAAACCAGTCAGGGTGGGTTGGCTGTCAACGTCGTTGAGTGCTAATCTAGGGAACCATTGATGCTGTAAAAGTAAGGCATTTTGAGCTATAAAAGAGATAGTTTAAAATGATTGTGTAAACGTCTTGACATTTATGAGCCGTTAGCGAACTTACCCCTTATGGAAATTGCTAGTTTTAATGTTAATTCTATTCGTGCACGCTTGCATGCTGTACCGCTTTGGCTGTCTGAGGCCAAGCCGGATATTGTTTGTTTACAAGAGCTAAAGACCGTGGATGCGGATTTCCCTTCCGAAGTTTTTGAAGAGCTTGGCTATAATATCGCTCTACACGGTCAGAAAAGCTATAACGGGGTGGCGGTGCTTTCAAAATTACCCTTTGAGGAAGTTAGTTTGCGTCTACCTGGTGATGACGCAGATGAGCAAGCAAGGTATCTGGAAGTGGTTGTTACAGGAAAATATGGCCCCGTCCGTGTTGCCAGTATTTATCTGCCAAATGGCAACCCAGCACCAGGCCCTAAATATGAGTATAAACTGGATTGGATGGCACGTCTAAAAGACCATGCAGAGCGGATCCTAACTTATGAAGAACCTCTCATATTATGTGGTGACTATAATGTTATTCAGTCTGCGCAGGATGTACATGATGCGGCCTTGTGGGCGGATGATGCTTTGTTTTTACCGCAGACGCGTGCCGCTTTTCGCGCCCTTACGAATCTCGGCTTAACTTCGGCCTATGACCAAGTTGACGGGCGACCCCATCAATATACATATTGGGGTTATCAAGGCGGTGCACGGCCCAAAAATAACGGCATCCGAATTGATCATTTATTATGTTCAGCACAGGCTATTGATCGGCTTAAGTCCGTACGCATTGACGACCATGTACGCGACAGAGAAAAGCCGTCAGACCATGTGCCAATAATTGGTATGTTTGACTTGTGAGTTTTAAGAAAAAATTGGGTCTCAGTGTTCTCGCCGTCATTTTTGGCTTGGGGTTATTAGGGCAACATCTTAACCTTGAATATCGTTCGCTTATTGCTTCAACCCAAAAGGGTGACCCACTGTTTGTGCGCGAGTTGTTGGAAGATTACGGCAAGCTAATTATCGCCCATCTTCAAGACAGCAATGTCGAAATGGCAATCATTTCGCGCTCAGGTCAACCCCGTGCCCGACTACCAGAGGGTATTAGTTTTACCCATAGTGCGTTTTGGCTAAAAAACGGGGATAGTTATGATGTCTACAATCTGTATCACGGCGAAGACAACCGATTGATATCAGCCTAGTCACAGATACGGCTGCTGATTTTTTGCGCCTGACACGTGAACATGATGTCGGGATACTCTTGCCAAAACCAGAAATACAGGCTGCTTTGAGCGCCCATATAAAATCAAAAAATTACGGGCGGGTACACCAGAAAAATTATTCTCTAATCTCAAATCCGCTGGACATCCGTTTCCAAAATTGTAATGAGTTCATGCTCGATGTCTTGGCAGCATTCGCTTGGGGTGAGTATGATGCGGCCGCGATTAAAGATCGTTTGGGCAAGACTTTCAAACCGACGGAAATAAAAGCCGGGTTTGTGCGCAGACATATCGCCCCGTTCGTAGATGAACGCTTAGTTATGGCCGATCATGGCAAACAAATATTCACGACAACACGCCTTGATTTAAAAGAATTTTTAGAGAGTGAAAATATGTTGGACGAAGCTTATATTTTGGGCTTGCGATCAACCATAAAGTAAAAGCTATTTACGGGGCCTAGTCTTACCCACCCCGTTGATAACATCAAAAACCGCGCTGATTTCGTTCATTATTTTTTCTGTGCGGGCTTTGTCGGTTAGGGGTTTATACATAGAACCTGCTTCAAATTGATTAGGGGCTTCTACGGCGATATGCAGTTTGTTTTCCAGAAAACCAAAACGGATTTTTTTACCTGAAACGCTGGATTCCAAATCCACTAATTTTTGTATAAACACGGGTGTAAGTAGATAACGGGACTCCACTTGGTCGGTACTATAGGCTTCAAATATTTTCTCGAATTTTGGGTCGACTAAGCCGACTTTTTTCATACCGGCTTTCTTTTTAAAATTGAAAATTCCGGCGTCGCGCAACACGACTGTGCGTCCAAGAAATTTGCGGTGAAAATCAACTTCCATTAAAATGCCGCGAAATACGGTTGCCCATGTCCGGTTGCCTTTACTATCTCGGTTTTCTTTTTCCAGGTGTGCTTCGCGAAATGAAAACTCTGCACTGTTCACAGTGCCGCTCATTTGATCTTCAAACGAAACGCGATCCCAACCGGGCAATAATTTGTTGGTCTTATATAACTTTAAATTGGGCGGGTCGAAATCGTCCTCTTGGAAGTCCCAGCCAAGAAATTCGCAGATACTCTCCATGAGGAATTGTTTGGTTGCACCTTTAAGTTTTGAAAGCATTGCATAGCTAATACCATATCCTGCCACCATTCCTGTAAGAGATAAGATTCCCGCACCAATGAGAGAGCCTGTCCGCATTCCAAGAAAGACTGAAACAAGGACGAAAACACAAGCCGTTATGAAACCGTATTTCTTGCCCTTGGCAACACGCGCCAAACGGTCTTGTTCCTTTTCCAGCAGAAAAGGGTGGATAGTATCGCGGTGAAATTTATCAAAACCTTTAAATTCGGCGCGGGTTTCAAAGGTTTGTTTTGGGGTTTGTTTTGGTGTCTGTTTTCGATTTTGCATAGATTTACTGTAATTATTTATGAACCAGTGTCTAGGCCACTAAAATTAAGCATCTGTTATTTGCGTTAGGATATTAAAATATCCGACAATAAAATTCACCAATGTGGTCATGATTATGAAACAGCGCGCAGCAAATTCTATTTCTTCACAGTCTAGCTTATTGTCTGCACCGGTGATCATTTGTCTTCTTGGGGTCATTATTGGCGCTAGTTATTATGTGAATTTGTGGAAAATGGGTTCCGATGGTTTATCGGTTGTATCTCACACGACGCCCTATTGGGATTTCAACAATCTATGGACCGGTGGACGCCTCGCCCTTGAAGGCCATGTTAACTGGTTGTTTGATACGGAAAAATACCGGTCAGAAATGAGAAGCTTACTGGGGCCAAATCTACCGCCGCAAGAATGGAGCTATCCACCCAATATGCTACTGATTGGTGCGCCTTTGGCACTGTTTCCGCCCATAATTGCCTATTTAATTTGGACTTTGGGCAGTTTGCTACTTTTGCATATTGCTATTAAGCCCTTTAAATTGCCAACAGTATTGCATTTAATAGTTTTGTTAAGCCCCGCCGTTTTTATCAACGCTTTGCTCGGACAAAACGGTACATTTATTTCTGCCTTACTCATAATGGGCCTATATCATGCACCAACAAAGCCCATACTTGCCGGAATTTGCATCGGCTTAATGACCATCAAGCCGCAATTTGGCCTACTTTTGCCGTTCATCTTGATCGCTAGTCAAAACTGGACAGCTTTTATTTCTGCCAGTGTGACGGCGCTTACAATGGCGGTTTTAACCTCTTTGTTTTTTGGGTTTGATGTCTGGAGTAATTTCTTAAACCACACCCAACCCATGATGCGCGGAATTATGGAAGCGCAATATCCGCAACACTACCATACCAATGCTGTCCCAGTCTTTATTTTCGCAAGGGCAATGGGCGCGGGACTTATGGGTGCTTATTTTCTTCAGGCAATAATTTCCGTATTTGCAATTCTTATTGGGATAAAACTTTGGCATAGCTCTACGAATATAAACCATCACTACCGTGTTGCCTTAACCTGCGTTTTGGTCATGTTGGCAACACCCTATGCCTATACTTACGATATGGTCGCCTTAGGGACTGCTATTGTCATTATGTTCGCAACTGCCGATAGGCTGGTTTGGTTGCCTGCATTTGCGCCAATTTGGTTGTTGCCGCTTTATAACCATATCCTTGTTTCGCAGCATCCAAAGCTAAGCTTTGGGGCAATATGTTTGGTATTGACCTTCGTTTTGCTTTATTTGACGCATCATCACCAAAAATTAAAAGTTTTACGCTAAACGGTCGCAATAGAATAAAGGCTTCGGTTTTGGTGAATACTGTTGATACAGCGCCTTTGGCGCATTTACGAAATAGCAAATTGGGATTCCTGTCACAGGCATGGACTGGTGATGCTCGGTATTATAGCTTTGTACTTTTGACGATATTACTTTGGATTGTCGGGGCAAATATAATTGCTGCTCTATTGCCTGACAGCATAATTACGTCCTCGCAACGTGGTGTACACTGGCTCCGTCAGGCCAGTGTTTTTGCGGTGGTGTTTACGGCCTATTATGGGCTCTATGTTATTTATTTGTCTCGCAAGACGTTGACAAATATGTCTGAATTTAAAAATGCTATAACCAATATTCGTGAAAATCCATATTCTTTGTTGCGGCCTCCACTTATGGCCGTTCTGGGGTTGATAAGCATCGCCGGATTTTTCTTCGCTTACTCGACAATAAAAACGCGCATACCAGTGTTTAACGATTATAGTTGGGATATTGCGTTTTATAAACTTGATCAGATCTTGTTTTTTGGAAATGATCCTTGGAAAGCATTCGACTTTTTATATGATTATCCAATAGTGATTAAATCACTTGATACATTATATTCTGTTATTTGGCCGATACTTTTGTTTGGTAGCTGGGTAACCTGTTTTGCCTCCAGACGCCATAGTGTGCACCGCCGTATACAATATTGTCTCGCAATTTTGTTATCCTGGTTCATCGGGGGTAATTTACTGGCCATTGTTTTTGCGTCAGTTGGCCCTGTTTATTTTGGCGAATTTACGAACCTTGCTAGCCCTTATATAGAACAGATGCAGTTATTGGCCAGTATCCATGAAACACAAACCCTTGGCGCATTTACTTACCAAGAATATCTAATGGATGTTTATAAAAGCGGTAGCTACGGTCTTGGCGGAATATCCGCAATGCCGAGCATGCACATAACAACCGCAATATTATTCATTTTCATGTTTGGAAAAAATATTATCATGCGCTCTTTACTGATTGCATATGCCGTCATCATATATTTCACATCATTTATTTTAGCGTGGCATTACGCAGTTGATGGTTTGCTTTCTATTCCCATAGCCATTGGCGGCTGGTATTTATCAGGATGGATATTACGCTATTTTGCTAGCCGTTCTGCCCTATCAAATACATGATCATCAACATTACCGCCCGATAATATCACGCAGACATTTGAACCGGGCCGTATTGGTTTTGGACGAGAAAGCGCTGCTGCCAATGCAATAGCTCCGCCGGGTTCTAATGTAATATCAAGTGTTTCTTTTGCCAGAGCCATTGCCATTAAGCACGCTTCGTCCGACATAGGGAAAATGCCACTTAGGCGTCTGCGGTTGACCTCAAAGGTAAGTTCACCCGGAGCAGGCGACATTAAAGCATCGCATATTGATAGGGGAGCAGGGGTGTTAGAGACGCGTTTGCCGGCGTGTAAAGATTTGGCATGGTCGTCATAATTGACGGGCTCGCCGCCATATATTTTTGTATGGGGGCTAAGCTGTTCAAATGCTAGATTGATACCCGCGCAGAGACCCCCGCCGCCGACAGGTGTGATGAGGGCATCAAGTTCAATGCTTATATCTGCGCATTGTTCAATCAATTCGATCCCGCACGTTCCTTGCCCAGCGATAACATATTTATCATCAAACGGCGGTACGAGTATAGCGGATTTCTGCTTGGCAATATTTGCTGCCAATAGGGCGCGGTCAGTCGTGGCGGGGTCATATTCAACGATTTTTGCACCGTGCGATAATGTACCTTGCTTTTTTCTAAGTGGTGCAGTGTTCGGCATTACAATAGTCGCAGGAATACCTAGTTCCTTTGCGGCAATAGCAATCCCCTGGGCATGATTACCGGAAGAAAAAGCAACGACTCCGCCTTTGCGCTCGGCCTCGCTCAACAGGGAAAGCCGCGCGTAAGCGCCACGGTATTTAAATGCGCCGCTCTTTTGTGCGGTTTCGTTTTTCAAATACAGATTAACGCCGGATATTTCATCCAGATGGTCATGTCTCACCAGTGGCGTAATATTGGCATGCCCGTGCAGCCGCCGTCTTGCCGCGACGACATCTATATAGGTTGGCAGATAGGTTGGTAAATAGGTTGGAATTTCTAAAACCCTTCTTTAGCCGCATAAAAATTACTAATAATAGTTTAACGACATTGACCTGAATGGTTAGAGCGTTAAAACTATATGCAACAATAAGCATAAAAACGGTGGAGAACAATATGCAAGGCTTAATGATGCATCAGCAATTGATGATCAGTGATTTACTCGAACACGCATCTCTTAATCATGGCACGCGCGAGATTTTTTCGCGCGAAACCGATGGCAGTGACCACAGATATACATGGGCGGATTGTGCGAGGCGGACCAAGAAACTGGCCAATGCACTTTTGGCTGCCGGAGTAAAGCCGGGCGATAGGGTCGCGACGATTGCCTGGAACAATTACCGCCATATTGAAATTTACTATGCAGTTGCTGGCATTGGCGCGATTGTTCATACCATTAACCCGCGTCTTGACCCGAAACAAATCGCATGGATGATTGGCCATGCGGGTGATAGTTGGATGTTTTTCGATACAACATTCGCGCCAATTGTCCACGGTATTGGCGGGTTTTGCCCATCGGTTAAAGGCTGGATTTCCATGTGTGATGCCAAGCATGTCCCGGGCGGGGATACCGATGTCATTTGTTATGAAGATTTTATTGGAGGGCACCCTGACACGATCGAGTGGCCGCGTTTTGACGAGAACACTGCTTGTTCTTTGTGCTATACGTCTGGCACGACGGGCGACCCTAAAGGGGTTTTATATTCGCACCGCTCAACCATTTTACATGCGTGGGCAAGCTGCGCCAAAGATGTTGTAGGTCTTTCCGCTACGGATAGTGTTCTGGCGGTTGTTCCCATGTTCCATATTAGCGCTTGGGGGCTGGTATATTCCTGCGCTATGATGGGCAGTAAAATGGTGATGCCGGGGCCGGGACTGGACGGCAAGAGCCTGGTAGAAATGATTCGCCAGGAAGAAGTCACCTATATGTTGGGTGTACCGACAATCTGGATGGGAATATTAGCTGAACTGCGCGGCGAAGGCGGAGAAATGATGGGTAAATTACCATCGGTGAAAGCCGCTTTGGTTGGTGGTTCGGCCCTGCCGGAAGTTTTACTGCGTGCCTATGAAGATGAGCTTGGCATTCCTATGCAACAAGGCTGGGGCATGACGGAAACATCACCGCTGGGTGTAACCAATTCGCCGCTACCGGGGCACGAAAAACTTTCTAAAGATGAACTGGTTGATATTAAACTTCTGGCAGGCCGTGCGATTTTCGGCATTGAAATGCGCATTGTTGACGATGAGGGCAATTTATTGCCGCGCGACGGCAAGGCCAATGGGCATTTGCATGTGCGCGGGCCTTGGGTTGCCAATCAATATTTCAAAAAAGAAGACCGTAGCGACTTTACCGATGATGGTTGGTTTAAGACTGGCGATGTGGCGGCCTTACACCCAAGCGGACATTTGGAGATCACTGACCGCTCTAAAGATGTGATTAAATCTGGGGGCGAGTGGATTAGCTCTATCGAGGTTGAGCACGCGGCGATGGATCATCCGGACGTGGCTATGGCCGCCTGTATCGGGGCGCACCATGACAAATGGCAAGAACGCCCGATTTTAATCGTCCAGCCAATGCCGGACAAGACGCCGGACAAGGACGAAATAAAGCAGGCTATCGCGGCAAAATGCGCCAAATGGTGGATGCCGGACGAAATTTTCTTCACGGATGCGCTACCAATTGGGGCTACGGGTAAGGTCTTGAAGAAAGATTTGAAGGAAGAATATAAAAACTTTTCTCTGACGGATTAAAGGCCTGAATACACAATGATCTTACGGACTTGGCACGGGCGGACTAAGCTATCCGATGCGGATGCCTACGAAACATTTATGAATGAACGGGCAGCACCGGACTACGGTTCGGTGGACGGCTTGACGCACTTGTTTTTCACCCGCCGCGACGAGGGTGATGTGGCGCATTTCTTGTTGGTAACCGTCTGGAAGGATATGGGCGCGGTCAAAGCTTTCGCGGGCGATAATCCAGCCAAGGCGAAATACTATCCCGAAGACGATATGTATTTACTGGAAAAAGAGGATTGTTCACTAAACCACCAAGTGTTTTTCATGGCCTAGGTGGGCATGTTTATGCAACATCCCTTTTATGCAACATCTCTTTTATGCAACATCTCTGGGCGTGGTTGGATTAAATCCGAAATCTTTGTGGGGGAGGTCTATCCCTAATTTTGTCACAATATAGCCAAGGCTAGCAAAGTGGTGCATAGCGTGACTGTGGGCTTGGATGAGAGCGGCAGCCACCGTATATTTCGCTGTCATCACGCCTTGGCCTAAATCATCGGACACTTCAATAATCCGGTCAAAATCTGCATCTTTGAGTGCTTCCAATTGTATGAGCGTTTTCTCAAAATAGGCAATGCCCACATGAACACTACGCTCGACCAATTGGTTGCGTTTGCGGGCTGTTAAATCTATTTGCCCACTGTCTAAACCTTCAAATATACAGTCAAAAATATCCAAGATGTGACGCATATGGCCGCCTATACTGGAATGATAAGGTTCGACAGAAGTATCGCTATATTGTTGATCATCAATCGTACCTAAAAGCTCGATACCGACCTTCAAATTATGTGCAATGGCGTCAATCATGTGCATTACCTATACCAATATTACAAACAATGTACCAAGGTTTTTAGTCGCAGCGTGTGGAACGCTGCCCAGATATCCATGATCCGGTCATCATATTTCTCACTATCCCCAGTTTTCGTAAAATTAAAAACCGCGTGTATGAGAGCTTTTAGGGGAACGGACAGCTCATGGGTGCGAAAATCACCTTTGGTCCAGCCAATATACATGCTGTCTTTTTCCATAGCCGGATAATTATCGTGGCTTTTCGCGAGCGCATACAGTTTTTCCACCCGCGCAAGGTCTTCGCGCGCCAATTGGGTTTGCACTATGCCTTCATTGCAGTTAATGACAGATTCTAGATGGGTTATCAATTTCATAGGGCCATTTACCACATTTTTCGGAGATTAAAAATGAAATGTGAACACATAAATGTGTTAATTACGGGAGGTTCTAGGGGAACTGGCGCCGCAATTGCAAAGAAATGCGCCGAAGACGGCGCACATGTGGTTGTTCATTACAATTCTAATAGAGCAGAGGCCGAAGCAGTGGCGACCAGTATCGGCAATAAATGTGCGGGACTGATAGCCGAGGATTTATCGCAACCGGGTGCTGGTGCGCGTTTATGGCAAAAGGCAAATGACTTGGCCGGCCCGCTCAATGCCTTGGTCAATAACGCCGGTATTGATTTAGTCACAGACCCTTATGGTGACGACGGGCAATGGGCTGATGGTTGGGCAAAAATCATGGCGGTTAATCTACAAGCGCCGGCGGATTTATGCCGTGCGGCATTGGTGGATTACCGTGCAGCAGGCGGTGGCCGCATCGTCAATATATGTTCGAGGGCATCCATACGCGGCGATTCGATTGATCACCCGGCCTATGCGGCCTCTAAAGGGGCGCTCTTGGCGCTCAATAAAACGATTGCCCGCGGGGCAGCGGATGACGGCGTGCTTGCCTATGCTTTGGCACCCGGCTGGATTAACACAGAAATGGCACCGACTGACCCGGATGTGTTGCGTGCCGCCAAAGCAGAAATTCCCCTTGGTGATTTCGCGCAAGTGGAAGAAATCGGCGCATTGGTAGCATTCTTATTATCAGATTTATGCGTGTCGGCCACAGGCGCGACTTTTGACATTAACGGCGCGTCCCACGTTCGCTAGTTTATGAATACACTCCCTAGTCAAGCGGTTTAATTGGCATGATTTTAGCCCGTTCACCTGTTTCGAGAGCGGGTGCATCTGGACCGCGTACCAAAAAACAATTTGCAGTTAGGAATGGTGTGAGGAGAGAGCTATCCTGCCGAGGGATGGCTGTGACTTGTACTAACCCGTGCTGGTCAACTTTTGCGTAAGCCCGGATATATTCCGCTCGCCATGTAGCGGCCTTTAGGGGGTGGGTGACATGGGCAGTAATGAATGTGTGGCTGGGTTCACTTGTATGAATTAAGCCGTTAATCAGAGCCTTTAAAAACACATGAGCAGTGACAAGGGCTGATGCAGGGTTGCCGGGCAAGCCGAGCACATATTGAGGACTACCGTCTTTTGGCATTGTACCGAACCATACAGGCTTACCAGGTTTGACGGCTACTTTTTCAAAGATTTTCTCATAGCCAAGTTCAGTGAATACGGGGCGCATATAATCATGGTCACCAACCGATGCCCCGCCAATCGGCACGAGAATATCCGCATCCTTACAGGCGGCAATTTGAGCCTTTATGGCCTCAGGGTCGTCGCTGGATATTCCGGCGAATATAGCCTCCCCGCCCCATGACGCGATTAAGGGCGCGAGGCCGGACGGGTTGGAGCTAATGACTGCGCCTGTGCGTAATTTTGAGCCCGGCTCGACCAGCTCATCGCCGTTGGCTATCAAGGCTACCTTTGGTCGTTTGTAAACGGGTGCTTGACCATGATTTGCTGCTGCTAGAAGGGCAACGCAATAGGCATCCAGTTTTGTACCCGCATTAACGATCAACTGGCCTTTAGTGAAATCTATGCCTGCCTTACGAATATGGCTGGCAGGGGAGATCGGCTTTGTAAGGGTAATCTTTGCGCCGTCCGCGCTAATATTTTCTTGCATGATAACATGGTTGGCTCCGTCTGGTATGGCCCCGCCTGTAAATATGCGTACCGTTTCACCGCTTTTGACGGTGCCTTGAAACGGTTTGCCAGCAGGGGATTCACCAATTTGGGTGAATGTAGAGCCTTGCTTGTGGTGGTCTTCAAGTTTGACCGCATACCCATCCATGGCCGATGCATCGAGAGGCGGGAGCGTAGTGTTAGCGAGAGCGTTTTCGGCCAATACTCGCCCGTTTAATTCTTCCAACGGTAAACTTTGTATGCCCATGGGTTTAACTGCATCCGCAATCGCGGCGAGAGCGGTAGTGACAGAAATGAGTTTAGCCATTATTTTTCTCTTGAGACTTTCTGTATGTGCCGGACTTGCCGCCAGTTTTTTCCAGCAGTTCTATGTCGGTAATTATCATGGCTTTATCCACAGCTTTCAGCATGTCATAAATAGTCAGACAAGTAACGGAAACGGCTGTTAGTGCCTCCATTTCTATACCGGTTTGCCCAGTGGTCTTAACGCGTGCCATTACCCTAAGGCCGGGGAGGTTATCATCGTGGTCTATTTCAATTTTAGCGCCAGTGATAGGCAATGGATGACAAAGAGGGATAAGGTTAGCCGTTTGCTTGGTCGCCATCACGCCTGCGATTTCTGCTATGGTTATGACGTCACCTTTTTTGGCCGTGCCGGATTTAACCAAAGCAAGAGTTTCTAAGCGCATGCGCACACACCCGCCGGCGATGGCAATACGTTCGGTAACGGACTTTTTAGATACATCGACCATATTGGCGCGACCGTATTCGTCGAAATGTGTTAATTTATCTTTTCCCATATCATTTGCCATCAAACCTCCGTCAATCATTTTTCAGTTAATCATTTCTCTGTCAATCTGGGCATCAATTCCACCAGATTACACGGGCCGTGACGACTGTCGAGTTGGGGGCAAATCACTTTATCCCAACCGTCTTTACACGCACCGTTAGACCCGGGTAGAGCAAAGATAAAAGTCCCATTAGCCGTACCTGCTACCGCGCGAGATGCTAGGGTTGAAAGACCAACGGATTGGAAACTAACCATGTGAAAAACATGGGAAAAGCCCTCTATAGTTTTTTCGAACAATGGCGTGATGGCTTCGGGGGTAATGTCGCGTCCGGTCAGGCCCGTGCCGCCAGAGCTGATGACAACGTCCACATCTGCTGCTTCTATCCACTCTTTGACTTGTGCTCGCACCAAGGGAATATCGTCGCGGACTATTTTGCGCGCCGCCAGTTCATGCCCAGCAGAAACCACACGGTCTGCCAGTAAGGCACCGGAAGTATCGTCGTCAAAAGTGCGTGTGTCGCTTACCACCAATACGGCTATGCGCACGGGCTTAAAGGGCTTAGTTTCGTCTATACCTTTTCCGTTTTTTGGCATTAGGAACTCCATCTTTCATTATCTTTATAATCGGCATCGCGTGGTTCGATCCACTTTGTACCGTCTGTGCCTGATTGTCGCTTCCAGAATACAGCTTCCGTCTTAAGATAGTCCATTAAATAATCACAAGCCATGAAAGCTGCACGGCGGTGTATTGCCGCAGTCGCGACAAGCACAATCGGCTCTCCCACGCCCATAGCCCCGGTGCGGTGAATAATCAGTATGTCTGTCAATGGCCAACGGGCTTTGGCTTTTTCTACTGCGTCCGCGATACCTGCTTTCGTTACGCCCGGATAGGATTCGAGGTAAAGCTCATTGACGCGGCCAGCCTCACTGCGGACCTGGCCTAAAAAGCTAGTGATTGCACCTGCTTCGTTGTTGGCTTTGGTAAATGCTTTCAATTTTGCAGTGGGATCAAAAGGTATGTCACAGATTTCAATGTTTTCTGACATTATCCGCCGCCAACAGGTGGTAAAAACCCGATTTCCTCATCACCACTAAGAGCCAAATCATCATGGACAAAAGTTTGATTGATCATAGTTTTGACAGATGGGTCATGCAATGCACCGTCCAAACCATATTCGTTGTCGAGCCAGCGTTTCAAAGTAGAAATACTGGTAATGCCTTCTGGCAAAGCAAGTGTTTCTTCGCGGCGTCCGGCGTTTTCCCTAAGGCGCCCAAAATATAGTATTTTCATCATGTCTCTACGATAAGGCTAATTGAAAGAATTTCCAGAAGTAATCTGCCAAAGGAGCCTAGCTGCGACAAAAAGGATTAATATGGCAGTCATTTTACGCACGGTGTTTTCTGAAAATAGTTTTATGCTCATATGGTTGCCAATATATCCACCGATTAGAACCATGGGTACTAGCAACCAGTATGGACGGGTTAGTTCCAATTGCTCAAGACTGCCGAGTTTAATCAATTGTCCGGTTAGGCCGGACACTGAATTGACCAGTATAAACAGACTGCAAAGCGCTGCGATTTCTTTGGCTTTACCCCAGCCAATACGGTGTAATATGGGTGCTAAAAAAATGCCGCCGCCAATGCCGACAATACCCGATAATAATCCCAGTCCCGCGCCGACAGTAGCGCTAAGGGAGAGGGATATAGTTGCGCCAGTATTTGGTTTTGGCTCTGGTTTAAACAATAAGGCAAGTCCGGCAAAGAATAACGCCAGAGCTAGCAAGCCTATGAATACAGTCTTTGGGATATGGATAAGCCCGCCAATCCATGCCATGGGAACGGATAACACCAGAAAAGGCCAAACTCTTGTCCAGCGGATTAACCCGGCGCGGCCATACCGCCATGAATTCCCGCTGACGACCAGGATATTACAAACAAGCGATATAACCGGAATAATGAGATAACTGGCTCCCGTTAAAACTAGCAAAGCCGTATAGGTCGAACCGCCGCCAAAACCAACACTGGCATAGAGCAAGGCGGTAACAAAAAACAAACTGGCAAGAAGTGCGACTTTCATTCCAATGCATTTATGGCTAAAGGGTGGGTATGGCTAGAGAAAAATCTTACTCAAATAAATATCCGTGCATGGTTTTATGTAACGGTACGTCTCGGCGGTTTGGCAGCAATAAAATGCTGGCCCCGTTGGTGGGGAAACCGTTGGTCTTGCACACGATAGACAGATTAAGCAGCCAAGTATCACAAATAGCGATTAATGGTAATCCTGACATCTATAAGTCTCTATCTGAATATCCGGTATTTCCGGACACGGATTTTGAGGGAGGTGGGCCATTGGCAGGAATTTATACGGCGCTTAAATGGGCTGAAAGCTTAGACAGTACTCATGTATTAACTGTGTCAGGTGACACGCCGTTTGTTGCGCATGATTGGGCCGAAAAACTGGACAATAAACCTGTAAATAAAATCACCTTATCGCAAGTTGAGGAGAGGCAGCATCTTGTATGTGGTTTGTGGCCAGCCAAAATTCGTCCTGATTTGCGGGCTTTTTTACGGGCGGGGGGCAGTCATAGTGTACGGGAATTTTTACGTACCCAAATGGTACAATTTGTAACTTTCCCCAAAGAGAACGGCATAGATCCGTTTTTCAATGTGAATGCGCAGGAAGATATGGAGACAGCGGAGCGGATTTTAGCGCATAGAGGTTAGGGTTGTAATCCAATAACTATTTCTTCTCCGTCCCCCATTTTCCCCCAAGAGACTCCCAAGAGGTCGCTGGGGGTGCGCATAGTTTGTGCACTACGGGGTTAACATATTATACTTTACCATCTTTTCGCCGCAAGAGCGGCGGCCCCCATCCCCCCTTCGGGGTACTTCCCCCGTGAGAACAGGGGAAGGAGAAAAACTACCCGCCCGTAACTGACATGTGCCGGGTTGTACCTGATGTATTCCCAGATTTTTTAATTTCGAAATCGTGTTTTTCCGGCTTGTTTATCATGGCCTTATCCAGAGCTTGGTTTAAGGCATCGGTACCACCAACGCGGATGGCGGCGCGCAAATCTACATGGGCTCCATGGCCGAGGCACATGAATAACTTGCCTGTACAGGTGATCCGCACACGATTGCATCCTGCACAAAAATTCTTGGTCAAGGGGCTAATAAAACCAAGCCGTCCCCCTGTTTGCGCAATTTGAACATAGCGCGCTGGGCCGCCTGTAGTCTCTGTTACGTCTTTTAGGGCCCAGTTGCGCTCAAGCTTGTCACGAATTTCAGAGAGAGGAATAAATTGTTGGGAGCGGTCTTCGCCGGTGTCGCCCATAGGCATGACTTCAATGAGTGTCATATCCATGCCGTGTTCGTGTGCCCATGCGACCATATCAGGAATATCGTCAGCATTATCATTTTTGAGCGCGACAGTGTTTATTTTGAGTTTGAGACCCGCAGCAAGCCCCGCATCTATACCTTCTAAAACCCGCGTTAGATTTCCGCCTCTGGTGATACGGTTGAAGGCCAGTGGGTCGAGGCTATCAAGGGATATATTTATCCGTTTCACACCCAGATCTTTCAAAGGTTTTGCAAACCGGTGTAATTGTGTGGCATTTGTGGTCAGCGTAATTTCGTCGAGACGCCCTGCATGCAAATGCACTGATAAATGCTCAACCAGTGTCAGGAAATCTTTGCGCACTAATGGTTCCCCACCTGTAAGCCGGATTTTTCGAACACCCCGCGCAATAAATGCATCGGCAACAGCCCCCAATTCCTCAAGGCTCAACAGGTTTTTCTTGGGGAGAAACACCATGTGTTCCGCCATACAGTAAAAACAGCGCAGATCACATCTGTCGGTCAGGGACAGGCGCAAATAGTTAATATTGCGGCCAAAACTGTCTGTTAGTCCCAGCTTGTTTGGCATTCCTGGTTTGTATGGCGAAATTTGGGTCATAAATGTTCTCTACCGCAGATTACTGCACTTTACCTGACTTAAATCAAGTCTCGTGAAAAAAAGTGTATATTAGCAAACCTTAATATAGTAGTGTGCCCACACAAAGGAGCTTTCCGGTGCGCGGGAAGACAAATAAAAAGGGGAAGATGATGACAATTTTTAGAAAAACACTCTTGGGTATAGCCGCTTTGTCTATGACAGGCATAGGGGCTTCAACGGCAGCTTTTGCGGATAATGCTGATGATGTGCTTGGTACTTGGCTGCGGCCAAAATTCGGATGGCATGTTGAATTTGCTATGTGTGAGGATGACGCCAGCAAAATGTGCGGCGAAGTCATTTCTGGCGAAGGAACAGACAAAACAACGGGCGGTCCTGTTGTTGGCGTGAAAATGTTATTTAACATGGAAAAAAGCGACGATGGTAGCAAATGGATTGGGAAAATGTACGATCCAAAAGGGGGCGGCACATATTACGGCAAAGTCAAGCTTCGCAAAGATGGACGTGCGAAAATGTCAGGCTGTATGATGAAGGTCATGTGTAAGTCTGAAAAATGGACACGGGTGGTTGCTGATTAATCCGCCGTCATGCCTGCTAAAAGCCGCGGTGTCGCCGCGGCTTTTTTTATAGGGTGAATTGCAGTTGAGGCTTTTGTTTTTAACATTACTAGTATATACCAAATTAGTAACTCAGGGGGCGCATAAAACACTAACGAAGAGTGGAATATGTCCGGAGGAAACGCACTAGCCGCAAATGCGGAAAACAAAAAAGTATGTATCATAGTCTATGATGGTTTGTGTACTTTTGAGTACTCGATTGCTGTTGAAATATTTGCCCTGCCGCGGCCAGAATACACACCTTGGTATGACTGTCATATTGTTGCCGCAGATGATCACCCGATACGCGGCCTTGGCAATATTATTATTGATGTTGAAAAGGACCTTGAACAACTGGCTGATGCTGATCTGATTATTGTTCCGGGTTGGCGGGGTGTTGATAGGTTTGTGCCACCTGAATTACAGCAAGCCTTGATAGATGCAAGCCAAAGGGGAGTGCGCATAGCTTCTATTTGTTCGGGTGTTTTCGTCTTAGCGGCATGCGGTTTGTTGGATAAATGCAAGGTTGCCACACACTGGAAATATGTAGATGCCTTGCGGGAGCGCTTTCCAGATGTGTTTGTTGACCCTGATGTTTTATATATTGACAACGGTAGTATTCTAACTTCGGCAGGGTCGGCGGCGGGCATTGATTTATGTTTGCACATCATTCGAACAGATTTTGGTGTAGAACTTGCCAACGAAGTTGCCCGCCAGCTCGTTGTGCCGGCTCATAGAGATGGAGGCCAGTCTCAATTTATATCGCGGCCGGTCGGTAAGGAATATAAAGGGAATGTCGCTAAACTACTGGATATTATTCGCGAAGAGCTTGGTCAGGATTGGAATATCAGCCGTATGGCGAATGCTTGTAATACATCGCCTCGGACTTTGCAGCGTAAATTCAGAGATGCGACAGGTTTGAGCCCGCTTGCCTGGATTACGCGCGAGCGTGTTGAACTTGCCAAAGATTTATTGGAAACAACGGATTTAAATATTGAAAAAATCGCCGAAATTACGGGTCTAAAAACCCCCGAGACGCTCAGACATCATTTCAAACGTATTACGGGTGCTAGCCCGACGCAATTTCGTTCAAAATTCAATCCTGATGGCCGTGCTTGGATCCAAAAACGACATACCGCTTAGGATTATTAGCCAGTAGTAATATATTCACGTAATATGGCTGCTTCATTTTCTGCGTCGGCAATCTTTCGTTTGACTATGTCGCCGATTGAAACCAAACCCTTTATCTTATCGCCGTCCAAAACCGGGATGTGTCTGATACGGGCATTGGTCATAAGTTCCATAACTTCGTCAATACTAGCATCGGGGCTAACGGTAAACACTTTACTGGTCATGGTTTTTGTGACCGCTTCGTCGCGAAAACCAGTTTCTTGCGCCAAAGCCTTACGGATAATGTCTCGTTCGGACAAAATACCTTTCATATGGCCTTTTTGATCCGTCACCAATACTACGCCTATGTTTTTAGCATTTAACAGGGCAATCGCATCTCGCAATGTGTCGGCAATATCAACCGCGTAAATTTGGTTGCCTTTATTTTTTAGAAGCTCACTTACACTCATAATTTTCTCCGATATAGGAGGCTAGCATAAAACTTGCTATTTGTCCAATTTGCAGTGGATATTTAGATGTCACTGGTGAAATTTCCCTTTTCTTAAGCCTATTTCTTTAGTTTTCCCATATGTATGGCTGTTGGTGGCCATCAGTATAATCTAAGGTGTGAATTATGCGAAATTCAAATTGGTCTCTACTGATTGTATGGGCGGGTTTAGGCATTTTACTTTATGGAGTACCCGGGCACGCGCAAATAGCCAAGCAAACCAAAAAGCCAGAGCAAACAATAAAACTAGAACAAAACCCGTTCGATTTTGTTCAAGAGATTGTTGAAAATAATGGGCAATATCAACAAGGTCAAAACTTGGCGAAAAACATTGCTCAAGGTGCAACACCTAAGGATAAGTATGCTCTCAAATTCCATAAGAAATCCAATGGTTCGCCGCAACAAGCCGAAACAATCTATAATTCTTTGGTTCAAAAATACGGGCCACCAAAATCCATACGAGGGCAATCACATGTATGGGACATTGAAAATCCCGAGAAAGACAGTGCTCAAGCTGATATGGTGACTGTGGTATTGAAAATGGATATGTCAGGCAGTTATGAGCTGAAAATGGATCGAGATCGCGGTGAAAATGGTCTTGCGACCTGGGATGCGACGCGCTTGAAAAAAGCAGCTATAAAACCTTCCAAACAAAAGAAAGCCAACCGTAAATTGGTCTTGCAAGTCGACAATGACTAAAATATTTTTCTTATTCATTAGAGCTCTTTCGCTTTTTCTGGTTGGGCTGTTATCAGTTACTGCCTACGCTCAAACCAGTACCTATACCAATAATACTGTTGCAACTATTAATGGCAGCACCAGTTGCGGCGGTGGTGAATTTACCCGAACATTCATAGTCCCTGGCAGTGATAATTTTACAATCAATGATTTGGATGTGGGTTTTTTGGCCAGCCACACTTGGCGCGGCGATATTCGGCTAGATTTGGCTTCACCTGCAGGGACTTCAGTTCGCCTTATCAACACAGATACAGGCGGCGGCAATGAAGATAATTATAATGTGGAAATGGACGACGGCGCAGGCACTCTTATAAACAATGCACCCCACAACACGAATGATGGTCTTGTGGCACCGCCTTATGAAAACTCAGTCCGCCCGAATAATGCGCTATCGGCATTTAATGGAGAAAATTCAGTTGGCACGTGGACAATGACAATGTGCGACGATTATCCGTCGGCAGACGGTGGGCAATTTCGCCGTGCTGATTTATATTTCACCCATGCTGTCGGCTCTGATCTAGATTTGGGTTTGACGGTGAGTAATTTGGCACCTTCCATAGGAACCAATATTGTCCTGACCTATACACTTACCAATAGCGGCCCAGTTACGACTACAGGCGTTAGCGCGGATTTAAGCTTACCGTCCGGTTTAAGCTATGTTTCAGATGACGGGGCAGGGGCTTATAATTCTGGTACAGGTTTGTGGACAATACCAGGCTCATTGATCAGCGGCGCTGCCATTACTTTACAAATCACAGCTTATGTCAATGCCAGTGGTTCGTTTGATGTGGTTGGCGAGGTTATGACTTCGGGGCAAACAGACCCGGATTCCACACCGGGCAACGGCAACACAGGCGAAGACGATTATGCGGCAGAAACGCTGGCTCCAGTGACGCCGGCGGTGCCAACATTAAGCTGTCCCGGAGCGCCCACAATACTGGATTGGGACAGTGTTGTTTGGCCGGAAGGCGATATGACCAATACATATATAGTTGCAGGGGAGACGATTGTCATCACTGTAACCGATCCAGATAATTCCCTGCTAAGCGATGCCAATTTTGGTGGGCAAACACCTGCGGAAAGTATTTATGATACAGGTGGTCTCGTACCTGGCCAGTCTGATTTGCACTTTTTGCGAAACCCTACAAACCGCACGAGCACTGTTGATGTCGTATATGCATTAGGTGACCCAGGCGTTGGTGTTGCCAAAGTCCAGCTGAGTATTTTTGATGTAGATTTTGGCAATAATCAATTTGTTGACCAAATAACTGTTACAGGCACACTTGGCGGTGTTTCTGTTACGCCAACTTTGTTTACCAGTACGTCAAATTCTGCTTCTGGAAATGTTGTTACTGGTAATGGCGGTTCTAGCCCAACCCAGAGCAATGGCAATATGACCCTTGAGTTTAATTCCCCTGTGGACACTGTGACAATAAATTACGGTAATGATGTGACCGCACCTGTAAACCCAGGCAATCAAGGCATTTCCATCCACGATCTGAATTTTTGCCCTGTATTAGGCGCAGAATTAACGGGGCAAAAAACTGCCGCCGTATATGACCCTTTGTCTGAGGGACTGTATATGGTGCCGGGCAATGACGTTATTTATACCATTACCTTTACCAATATAGGTGCGGGTTCGGCCGATAGCGATAGTGTCGAAATTATTGATGCCATACCGACAGAAATCGAATTTTATAACGGTGATATTGACGATGCGGGGCCTGAAACCACGGCCGTGACCGGAACAGATAATGGCAGTGGACTGACCTTTAATTACGCGGCTGATGTACGGTTTTCCAATAGTGGTTCAGCCCCAGCGAATTTTGCCGCTTGCAATTACACACCAGCCGCCGGTTATGATGCGAATGTAACGTATATTTGTGTTAACCCTTCGGGCGTGATGGCAGCAGGTATTCCTGATCCAAGCTTTGAAGTTAAATTTAGGGCACGAATTAAGTAAGTGGATGTTGATGAAAATAGCTGTTTACTGTTTAGTTAGCGCTGTTTATCCTTGTAAAAAATACAATTTAGACTGTTAGGCATACCCTTATGGCTGGACTAAAATTCACGAAAACCGCATTTGTAAAAGCTGCTATGGGCGACGAGTCTTGGTATCATGATGACGGGTTCGAATTGGGTGCGGAACAATTTTTGAAGTCTTACTATGATGACACCGCACAAAATGATGCTTTAATTTTGCCCCTGGAAGACATCTTGACGCTGGCGCGGAGTTTTTGGATGTTCGGAGATTGCCGTAAGGTTGGCACTTCGTCCGTCCGTGTTGAGCCTATTACACATGTGAGCGCCTTAGCTGATCGCTATGATGTTGTTGAAATTATTACGGATGACCGGACGTTCCTGGTCGATTCAGTTATTGGTGAAATATCTAGCCACGGCATAGATATTCTAGCCCTCTACCACCCGATTGTGAAAGGCTTTCGTAATGATAAAGGTTTGTGGCGCAAACGCGGTGAGAGAGTACGCGAATCATTGATCCAAGTGTTGATCCCGCGCCAAGGCACAGAAGTTCGCCAAGCCATTCACGACGGAATCATGGAAACACTTAAGGATTTGGACGCGGTTATTGGCGATTTCAAGCCAATGTTAGGTTTGCTTGAGGGGAGTATTGCTGAACTGTCAATGCAGCACGGCGATGTGCCTGCAGATGTATTGGACGAAGCGTGTGAGTTTCTTGAGTGGATACGCGAGGGTAATTTTGTGCTCCTCGGAACGCGCTCTTTCGTATATGTGAGCGGTAAAGCGAAGAGCGCGGGCGGGAAAGGGCTAATCTATGATTATGGTCATCCTGAAGTCGTAAAATCTTCCTGTATGGGCGTGTTGCGCGACCATGAGAACATGATTTTGCGCCAAGGCAGCGAGCCCGCACGCATATCGTCAAACCTAGAAGCATCACTACAAGAAAAAGACCCGGTTACTGTGGCCAAGTCCAATTTGTTTTCGCGGGTGCACCGTCGGGTAAGAATGGATTATATTTCCATTAAAAAATATAATGAACAGGGAAAAGTCATTGGAGAAACGCGCATTGTCGGATTATTTACCGTTGATGCATATGCGCGGTCTCCTAAATTTGTACCGTTAATCAGACGTAAGGTTCAACAAGTCTTGAACCGTTATGGCGCAGAATCCGACACCCATAATGCGAAACGTTTGGAATTTGTCCTCTCCTCATATCCGCGCGATGAATTGTTCCAAAGTTCCGAAGATGATTTATACCGAATAGCAACAGGTGTTGCGCAAGCCTTTGACCGTCCTCGCACGCGTATGTTTGTACGAAACGACCCGTTTAATCGTTTTGTTTCTGTTTTGATTTATGTACCGCGTGAAAACTATAACACGATGGTGCGTCAGAAAATCGGGGCGTGCTTAAGTGCAGCTTGGAACGGACGCGTATCTGCTTTCTATCCACAATATAGCGATTCACCGATGGCTCGGGTTCACTTCATTATCGGTATGGATCTGGATAATGATGTGAGTCCAGACTTAGCTGCACTCGAAAAAGAAGTTGCAGCACTGAGCCAGCCTTGGAGCGCTGGTTTGCAAACGCATGCGGAAATGCATGCAGATCCAAATATTAGTAAAAGATTGGGCGCTTACAAAACTGCATTTTCGGCAGTGTATCAAGCCAGTTTTGGTGCCGCCGAGGCCGTTGCCGACATTGCTGTGCTGGAAACTATAAGTGCCGACAATCCTATTGCCGTGAGGGTGTGTACACGTAATGAAGATGCGCCAACCGTTTTACGGGCAAAGTTTTACAGTAGAAAACAGCGCTTGGAGCTTTCCAACATTATGCCGATATTTAACAATATGGGCCTTCGTGTAGCGCGCGAAGTGGGGTATAAAGTTACGGCATCCGGTGCGGAATATGTTTGGATACATGATTATGAAATGCATCTTGACCATGAGCCGGAAGACCGTTCTTCGCTTGAGGATATCTTTCGAAGTGCATTTCTCTCTATCTGGCGCGGACAAAACGAAGATGACGGCTTTAATGCGCTGATATTGCCGCAGGCCGTACATTGGCGTCAGGTGGCAGTTTTGAGACTTTTGGCGCGTTTTCGCAAACAATCAGGCCTTGATCCGTCGGAGCATGTCCAAATAGAGGCTTTGGCCAGCTATCCAGAAATTACCAGTCTCATGTTGGCATTATTCACGGTAAAATTTGACCCAACCACAAAAATGTCCATGGAAATGCGGCGCGAAAAGGCGGCAAAGATAGAGAGCGAAATATTCGCACGCATGGATCAAGTGACATCATTAGACCATGACCGGGCTTTGCGCCGTATGGCTTTAGTGCTTCAAGCTTCTTTGCGGACAAATTTTTATATTACAAATGACGACGGCAAGGCGCATCCATTTATATCTCTGAAAATCAATAGTCAGGCCATTGAAGCACTGCCTGCGCCTAAACCCTACCGCGAAATATTTGTCTGGTCGCCGCGGGTTGAGGGTGTACATATCCGCTTTGGCCCGGTAGCTCGAGGCGGTTTGCGCTGGTCCGACAGGCGAGATGATTTTCGCACTGAAGTTCTTGGGCTTGTGAAGGCGCAGCAGGTCAAAAATGCAGTCATTGTGCCCGTTGGTTCGAAAGGCGGATTTTTCCCAAAACAATTACCCGTAGGCGGTAGTCGCGACGATATATTCGCCGAAGGTATTGCAGCATATACACAATTTGTTAGTGGGCTTCTCGATGTGACCGATACCTATAAAGGCAAGGATACTATCGCGCCAGCGGATGTGGTTTGCTGGGACGATCCCGATCCATATCTGGTTGTGGCTGCCGATAAGGGCACAGCGACATTTTCAGATATAGCCAACGCTATAGCAGCTGATTATGGTTTTTGGCTTGATGATGCCTTTGCATCCGGTGGCTCGGTTGGTTATGATCACAAGGCCATGGGCATTACCGCTAAAGGTGGCTGGGAAGCCGTGAAGCGACATTTTCGCGAAATGGGTAAAGACATCCAGACGCAAGAATTTGATGTTATTGGCATAGGTGATATGTCCGGTGATGTGTTTGGCAACGGTATGTTATTGTCCCCCAAAATTCGGCTAGTGGCAGCCTTCGATCATCGTGATATTTTCATCGATCCGAACCCTGATACGGACAAGACATTTAAAGAGCGAGAGCGTTTATTTAATCTCCCTCGCTCCACTTGGCAGGACTATAATAAAAAGCTTATTTCCAAAGGTGGTGGCATATTTTCTCGCTCAAACAAATCTATAAAATTGACCAAGGAAATACAAAAACTCACGGGCTTGACAGTGGACGCCCTCACGCCAAATGAGTTGATGAAAGCTTTGCTGAAATCCCACTGTGAACTCTTATGGTTTGGCGGTATTGGCACCTATATTAAAGCTTCCTCCGAAAGCCATGATCAGGCAAGTGACAAGGCAAATAATTTGATAAGAATCAACGGCCTGGATTTGAAAGCGAAAGTTATTGGAGAGGGGGCAAATCTTGGTGTCACTCAGGCTGGACGTATCGAATTTGCCAAAAACGGTGGCCGAATAAATACGGACGCTATCGATAATTCCGCCGGGGTTGATTGCTCCGATAATGAAGTGAATATCAAAATATTATTGACAGGTGCTATTGAAAGCGGAGAGCTTAAATCCAGTGCGCGCGTTAAATTATTAGAAAAAATGACAGATGATGTTTCAGCGCTTGTCCTTCGCCATAACTATGACCAAACGGGGGCGCTTTCTTTGGCGCAAATGTATGCGCGCGAAGAGCACCATGCTTATGGCCGGTTTATGGAAACTCTGGAGGAAGCGGGTAAACTTGATAGGGATGTAGAAGGTTTACCGTCCGCAACCGAGATGCAGAATATTGGGGATAAAGGCGGACAATTATCGCGCCCTGAAATCGCCGTTTTAAATGCATATGCCAAAATCGTATTATTCGATGATCTGTTGGGTACCGACATAGCTGAAGATCCGTTTTATGAACAGATGTTTAGAGATTATTTTCCCAAGGCTGTACAAGGGTTTGACAAAGCTTTAGCGGGGCACCGCTTGAGGTGCGAAATTATTATTTCACGCCTTTGCAATAAAATTGTTGATGTAGGCGGCCCAATATTTATGTCCCGTCTCAGTGAACAAACAAATGGTAGCGCGTGTGAGATAGCTAAAGCATTCACTATTGCCTATGAAGTATTACAGATCGAAAATATGCGCGAAGCTATCAATGCCCTTGACAATAAAATTAGTGCTGAGGCCCAGTTGAGCTTGCAGGCAGAAATTTCCACTGTGCTGCAGCGGGTTATTGGTTGGCTGGTCAGGCGCGGAGAAACCGGTTCTATCGCTATGCGCATAGCAAGACGCACGGACGGACTTTCCCATGTGGATGAGGGGTGGGTAAATGTGTTGTCAAGTTATGACAGTCGCCGCGTCGCCAGCCGAATTGGACGGTTTATCCGCTCAGGCATTCCAGAAGATTTAGCCGCAGATGTTTCTCTGCTGAGGGCTCGTGCTTCAGGGTTTGATGTGGTTGAGTTGACTGAAAAGACGGGGTGGCCAATTCGTAAGGCGGCGGAGTTGTTTTATGATATGGGCGGGCGCTTTAAAATTGACCGTCTTCGTACAATGTCTATGAAAACGGCCCCGAAAACCCATTGGGAAGGCCTAGCGCAGCAAAGAATTGAAGAAGACTATTATGCAGCTCAAGCTGGCTTGGCTTTAGATGCTGCCCGCCTTTATATCGACGGCGGCGGAACAGCCAAAGCAAAAACCAAAACAATAATTAATGCTTATATTGAAAACAAACCCAATGCAGTTCAGGCTTATGACGCTGCATATACTAAAATAAACACATCTGGCGGATGGAGTTTAGCCAAATTTGCCATCGTCAACGCACAACTTAGAGAATTATTATCAACTTAAGGGACGCTTTACATTAGATAATATTTTGGTATTAAGACAAATTTGTGACATAAGGAAGTGTTACCAAGGGGATTAGCATATGATTTTATCGACAAGTTCAGACAGTGGACAACCGTTAATATGCGGGCAGTTTGAAACATTAATCGAAGGTCTTGAGTATGCAGCGCGTGGCCATACTGGCTTTAACTTCTATTCGGGTAAGGGCGATCTAAAGACCCGGCTTACCTATACAGAACTTCGCGACCGCGCCATCGTCGCTGCGAAGCGCTTGGTTCGGATTACTGATCCAGGTGACCGCATTGGTATTTGCGCCGTGACAAGCCCTGAATTTGTTATTCTTTTCTTTGCCTGCCAATATGCTGGGCTTATTCCCGCGCCTCTGCCATTGCCCGTTACACTTGGGGGACGCGGTAGTTATGAGCGGCAATTACAGCGTATGGCCGAAACCGGTGATTTTGCAGCGCTTTTAACACCAGCAAGCATGGAAAATATCATAAGTTCTGCTCTGAACGATAATGATATTCCGGTTATCAGCTTTTGTGATGTGGATAAATTGCCATTGGGTGATAGGCTTCGCCCCCACGGCTCCGACGGGCCTTGTTACATCCAGTATTCATCGGGAAGCTCAAGCTCGCCAAAAGGCATTATTGGCACTCAAAAAACGGTTACGGCTAATTGTGTCGGTATTTCTGGCCCTGGCGGCATGGATATAGATAAGAAAGACCGTTGTTCGTCATGGTTGCCAATGTATCATGATATGGGTTTGATAGGTTTTATGATTGTACCCATGATGTGTCAGATGTCAGTGGATTACATTGATCCCCAAGATTTCACCCGCCGGCCGATCACTTGGCTGCAATTGATCAGCCAAAATAAAGCTACATTGTCATTTAGCCCGACCTTTGGTTATGAACTGTGTGTCCGGCGTTGGCGTGATGATCGTGAACTGGATTTATCCAGTTGGCGTGGTGCCGGTATTGGCGGCGATATGGTACAACCCGAACCTCTAAAAGCATTCGCAGACATGTTCAAGGATAGTCGTTTTAATATAACGTCTTTCACACCTAGCTATGGTCTGGCCGAAATAACTTTAGGCGCAACATTTTCGCCGCAAGGGCAAGGATTGCTAGAGGACACAATCGATATTGATAGACTGGAGCGCACGGGAGATGCGGTGCCAGTGTCTGATCTTACCCCCGCCGACCATAAGCGCACATTTGTTGCCTGCGGCAAAATTTTGCCGGGCCATAAATTAGAGGTACGGAGTTTTGATGGTAAAGTTGAAGGCGAACGCAAAGTTGGCCGCATTTGCCTTTCTGGCCCGAGTGTAACGCCCGGATATTTCCACAATGCATTAGCCACTCAAGCGGCATTTACAGATGACGGGTGGTTGGATACAGGTGATTTGGGTTATTGGATTGATGACCAAATTGTCGTCACTGGCCGGTTTAAGGATTTAATTTTATGGCATGGCCGCAATATTTGGCCGCAAGATATCGAATGGGCTGCGCAAGCCGCTGCGCCTAGTCGCTGTGGTCGTGCTTGCTCATTTGCTGTTGGCGGGAGTGGCGACGAAAAAGAAATTATTCTGCTTCTTGAATGCCGAACACGTGATGAGGATATTCTGGCTGAAATCCATTCGACTGTAAGTGCTGCAATTCGCCTTGAAATTGGTGCGCCAGTAACACTCATTCTTGTACCGCGTGGTTCTATGATTGTTACATCTTCGGGTAAACTTAGCCGTGCCCGTGTCCGCGAAAAATACCTCAAAGGCGCGGTACTTGATCTGCAAGCCGACGTTACGCTTCGGGTAATAGACGAACATCGTGGTGTCTCATAAAGTTGTCGCTTTAACGGGCGCGACTGGGTTTGTTGGCCGCGCCGTTATCCAAGAATTACTTGCTAAAGACTATCTCATCAAAGCCTTGGTGCGCCCTGGTTCGGCTAGTAAAACCATCCAACATGATAAAATAAACTGGATTGAGGGTAGGCTCGACAACCCGGTAAGTGAAATGTCCCTATGCTCAGGTGCGGATACAGTCATTCATATGGCGGGGTTGGTAACGGCACGGACAAAAGCGGAATATTACAAAATAAATGCAGATGCCGTTGGCACCCTGGTGCAGACTGCGGCAAATGCCAAGGTCAAGCGGTTTGTGTATTTATCATCTTTGGCCGCACAACAGGCAGAGCTTTCTGATTATGCAGGGTCTAAGCGAGCAGGCGAGGGGCAATTGGCTCGTAAATTGGGTAAGATGAAAGGCGTCGTGGTGCGCGCACCCGCCGTATTTGGTGCCGAGGATAAGGCGACAGCCCCGTTTTACGGGATGATCAAAAAAGGCTTTTTACCCGCACCGGGCGGTAAAAATTGGCGGATGCGGAAAATTGGGCTTGTTCATGTAGACGATTTAGCAAATTTTTTGACGAATGTGTGTTTGGACGGCACATGTGATGGTCGTACCGTATCAGTCGCAACGCGGGCAAGCCTGACTTGGCCGGAATTTGCCGCAGAATGCTCTGAAGCACTTGAGGCAAAGGTACGCGTGTTTCCCTTGCCATTATCAGTGCTTTACCCAATAGCAGCGGTAAATAGTGTTACAAAACGTGTATTTGGCAAAGGGCATTTGACACTTGGCAAACTAAACGAATTTTTGTATGAAGACTGGAGTGTTGCCGCAGAAAATGAAACACAAACCCTGTTGCAATCTGCACTCAAACAAACAATACTGCCAGATTATCATAAATGATTAATCACATTCGTAATAAAGCAAAAAGAGCCCTAAATGCCTAAACCCACTCGCGAACAAATTTTTGATAAAATCTGTGAACTGCTTGTTCCTTACAATCCCAAAAACCATACCATTACCCTGCAAAGTGGCATTGTCACTGATCTGGAAGTGGATTCCACCGCCGTATTTGATTTGATCATGGGCCTGGAAGATTTCTATGATATTTCCATTCCTATGGAAATGGTCAGCGATATTAAAACCGTTGGCGAGTTGGTCAACGCAACACGACAATTGACACAAGAATAGATCACATGGATATTTTTGATAAATTTTCGGCTTTAAAGTCGCGCACTGACCTTGTTACTAAATTGGGAACCGACCCATTCGGTGTCAAATTTGACGATATAGAAAACGCCACACGCGGACGTATTGGCAACCGTTCAATTGTCCTGGCCGGCACCAATAATTATCTTGGCCTGACATTTGATGATGACTGCATGGCTGCGTCGATAAATGCCATCAAAGCGCACGGAACAGGCACTACGGGTTCGCGGATTGCCAATGGCTCCTACACGGAACATGTGGATTTGGAGGAAGCCCTCGCCAAGCATTCAGGAATGGCCAGTGCCGTCGTATTTTCCACCGGGTATCAAACAAACCTAGCTGCTATTGCGACATTGGCCGGGCCAAAGGACGTGATTTTTATCGATGCTGATAGCCATGCCTGTATTATTGATGGTTGTCGCCTCAGCGCCGCACCGACTATTCGTTTTCGCCATAATTCTCCGGCTGATCTCGACAAACGCCTGACCCGCCAAGGCCCGATTGAAGACGGTATTGCGCTCGTTATTATCGAAGGTCTTTATTCTATGTTCGGTGACCGCGCACCTATCGCGGAATTTGTTGATGTTTGCCAAAAACACGGGGCTTATCTTTATATCGACGAAGCCCATTCCTTTGGCGTTTTTGGCCCGACGGGTTGTGGTTTGGCCGAAGAAGAAGGCGTTTTGGATAAGGTTGATTTTATATCCGGTACATTCTCCAAAAGCTTGGCCTCAATTGGCGGGTTTTGCCTGTCTAAACACAAGGGTTTTGAAATCACGCGCAAAGCCATGCGCGCCTATATGTTTACGGCTTCCCCGACCCCGTCCAATGTAGCGGCGGCGCGGGCGGCGCTGGACAAAATTGCCGAGAAGCCAGAACTCCGCGATAATTTACGAGACCGTGGTTTGCAACTGCACCAAGGGTTAAGCGCGCTTGGCTTTGACCTGTGCGGCCCGCCAAGCCCAATCATTGCGGTGCGCCGTCCCAACGAAATTGTGGCTGCCACCGAATGGAATTGGCTGTTGGAAGAGGGCGTTTACGTTAATCTCGCCGTTCCGCCTGGCACACCGCAATCCAGCTCGCTCCTGCGCATCAGCCTCTCTGCGGCCCATACCAAAGAAGAAATAGACACCATCCTGAAAGCTTTCAAAGATATGCAAGGTCAAAGCGAAGCGTTAATGGCAAAGGTTCAAGCCGTAATGGCTGGTTGATAAATAGGGATTGCCCTTGGTGAGAAAAAATACGTAGCCAAAACATGCGCCCTGATTTCAAACATGTGTAATTATCCACCCAAGAGGTTTTCACGGGCGTTAATAGGTTCAGTTCGGAAATAAGAGCCGCCATCCCGGCCACAGATGCGCTGCCCAAACACCGCACAAGAGTTTGCCCATACGCAATATAGGGTCGCGCCAATACTCGTGTTCAGTCCCCAGAGGCGCAGCCTTGCCCTTAACGGTTTTGCGCCAATAACGCATGCGGTACACACTGACCCGCCCGCGACCGGACAGCGCAACAACCCGTTCCATAAACTGGGTCGGGGATAGACTAGGACATGTGAGCGAACGGGCAAAAATGTAATAGGGGCGGTTATTGCGCACAGGCACTACGCTGTGATGGCGCCTGCGCCTGGAAAAGCGGTTCGGTTCATAGGCGCGCACATTTATTTGCTCCGCCCGACGACCTGACCGCTCCACACAAAGCCGAAACCACAGCATCAACCACGCCAAGAAACCAGATACACCTTGGGGTATATCACGGGGGGGTATATCACGGGGCTCATGACGGCACACATAAGCGGTAAACTCCGGCAAGGCCGTGCGTGCATATAGTAAATTTTTATAGCTTTCAGATTCCATCCCACAACAATAAACCCAGTCCTAAAACCGTGGATATGTTTTTTATGATTAGCCATATCCTAGGATATTCACGTCATTGTTATCTGGTTGCTGGCCGTCTATAGTATGTTTATGTTTTTCACATTTATTTGGAGTTTTTATGAAGCGCTTACTTATACCTAGTTTTTTGTTTCTTGCGGCATGTAGCAATAGCGAAACGGAAATTGCTCAGCCTATAGCCGAGCCCAAAGTTCCCAATGTGAAAATGTATGCACTTGAATGTGGGCGTATTGAAATGCTTGACCTTGGGTTGTTTGACAAAGGGGGCGCATTTGAAGGCCGGTCAAATAGCGCGGTGGATTCGTGCTATTTAATCCGCCATCCCAATGGAGATTTACTCTGGGATACGGGTCTTCCTGATGCTCTAAATACGCAAAAAGATGGTATCACTGCTGGCGCATTCCATATCTCTGTTCCCAATACACTTGCCGGACAACTTGAGGGTCTCGGCGTAACGCCAGCAGATATAGAATATCTTTCCATTTCCCACTCACATTTTGACCATGTGGGCAATGCGGGGCAATATGCAGGTTCAACCTTTATTGTAAATGAAAACGAATATGCTCATTTGTTTCGTGATGAGGCCAGAAACGATGCGCAAAGCTTCGCCGCTTATAGCGCTCTTGAAAATTCAGAGACGATAAAATTTACAGGGCGTTATGATGTATTTGGCGATGGAAGTGTGACAATTATTGATACGCCCGGTCACACACCTGGGCATACAGTCTTGCAGTTGGAGCTCGCGAATGCAGGAACTGTACTACTAAGTGGGGATTTATACCATTTAAACGAATCCCGCGCGAAACGGACAATACCGGTGTTTAACACAGATTTTGATCAAACCTTAGCGGCAATGGATAAGTTTGAGGCAATCGCTGAGACCAAGAATGCCAGAGTTATTATTCAGCATTCCGTCCAAGATTTTGAAGCTTTACCCAAGCCGCCAAAATATTTGGACTAGGCACAATCTTACCGAAACGCGCCGCGTTTATAGAGCTTCCATGCCAGTACTGGCGACCACAATACCGGATGGCGGCGTTGGCTTTTTGTAACCTCTATGGTGACGCCGGAATGGGATTTTAGTTTGTGCAGGGCATAGTCGAGGCCGCCGTCAAAGGTGCTCGCAGTGTTGATTATGCGGATGGCCGCTTGGATTTTACCCAAGACGCGCCGCCAGAACCATGCCCATTTACAGACGGCTCTGGATAAGCCTGACGCTGTTGGTAAAATATGTTTTTCGTCTTTGTTGGGTTTGCCGTAGAGAATAGCCGTGAGTGCATCGTAGCGGTCTTGATATCGTGTCACAATTTCTTCTGATCTTGTAGCTGAACTTTCTGGGCGCAGTTCGGTCTTATAACTTTCGAGAAATCCCCGTGCCCAAAACTTTGTGGCGGTTATTGAACCTTTAAACAGGGGGCTGGTTTGATTGGCTATGTGGGAAATAGCGCGGGCTCGTGCCGTTTGAATACGCGTGTGAACGGTTTTATTTTCGGCGAACAATAATACGCAAGGCTGAGAAAACCGCCCCCAAACCATAGAGAGGAACGCCCGGCCCGTGCATTTACGCTCGAACGCGGCTAGAGAAATTATTGAGTATTTACAGGTGGATATAGTCCCATCTTTATTTATATTTTCCAAATAATAAACGGCTGGTGGTATCGCCCAATTCAGAAAAGCGCGCAGTGGGTTTTTGTGGGTTTTGCGGTAGCTATCGACCAATACATAAAAATCCAGCATCTTGTCCGGGTCGTTCATAGCGCGTAGTGAAGAGCCGTAATACAGGAATGCCTGCACGCGTCCCCCTTGGGAGCCTCCGTGCCGTGCTTTGATCTTATCGCACATAGCAGTGACGTTACCTGTAGGCTTCAATTGCTCGGCGTCGAGTATCTTTATGATGGCTTTTGAATCCATATCTATTTGATAAACCGTAATGGCTTGGTAGCAAATAGGGAAATTGGCGCGTCGGTCTGCGGCAATAATTCTCCGTCAAGGACAATTTCGCCCGACAGTTGCATCACAGCTTTATCTATAGCCCAACTGCGAAAACCGTCACGTTTTAATTTGGCAGAAGAGCGAGCCGATTGCCTCGACAATAACATGCGGGCCATATTACGTTTTATGCGGCGTGCCTCTTTGCTCGCATGGGTTATGAGCAAATCGCCATCACCCGTACCCCAAAATGGTTTCAAGCCAATCATCAATCGCGGCAATGTGGTTACAACCGAAATAATGTGGTCACCGGTAATTTGCTCAAAACCAAGGTCGAGGGATAGCTGCGTGGGTTTCAATATAATTTCGCGCTCTACCCCGCGGCCAAATAAAACCTTGAGCAAAGTATTGCGAACGGCAGCCGAGCCGCCAACACCTTTGCTGTGGACATGTTCCACACAATAACGTGTTGCTGCCGGCAGGGCACCAGTGGACAGTAAAAAGCCATAATGAGTGGTATTTGAATTTTCCGCTTTGGCACCAAGCATGGAAAGCTCAATTGTCTGTTGGGTTTCCGGCCTCTGGGCCAGATCAATGATTTTCTTGCGCGAAGGTCGTTTTAAGCCCACATGGGCAGCGACCAAATTTGTCATACCGCCCGGCAGAAGTGTGAAATCAGGGAGCTTGTCCACATCAGGCTGTTGCGCCAAAAACATGCTCAGCACACCGTGGATAGTGCCGTCTCCGCCTTCAATAAATACATGTTTGCATGTATCCTTTAGAATATCTGCGATCACTGTGGGCAAGATGTCAAAACTATTGAGAGCATAACTGTTAGATAGGGCTGCCATTCCCGCACGCCGTAAGTCAGAGCCGTGTTTTGCTACGGAGTGACTGAGCGGGTTGATAATGAAAGCAGGTTTGGACATGGGTTAAGACATGGCTATTAAAAGGATAAGTCTTCAGTTTTCAAGGCTAGATAACTACCGACAAGGCCAAAAATCATTAAGGGAAGTGCAACGGCCCAGACTATGGAAAGGCCGCCAGAGACAGCAAATGTAGATAAAGCACCGTCCAGAACCAGATATATGAAACCGGCGGCAATGCCTATGATAAGGGCCTTGTCGCCTGTGTCTTCCCGCCCCGTTTTTTGCATTATCGGAACGGCACATAACAATAAAATTAAGGCGGCTAATGGGCGGGTAATGCGGTGTAAGTACCAAAAGCCGTAAGCAAAGCCGGGTTTGGAGCCTGAGCGGCCTTCTGTGCGAAATTTACGCATGTCTTTCAAGGATAAATCGCGCGGGTCAGCCGCGAGTTTAGCAATGCTGGTTGGGGTTTGTTCGCTGGACCATTTGGTGAAAGGCCCCGGTGTAAAGCGGTCGCGGGCAGTAACGCGAACCGCTCCATCAAGCACCCAGATTGCTTGCTCATAATCATATGAGGCTCTCTCTACCCAGCTAACAATAGATATTTCGCCCGTATCTTCTTGATCAAAAAATTGCAAATCTGTCAGGGTTTCCATATTGGGCCGCCCAGCAGCACGGACAATTCGTGTTCCGTCCTGTAACCATAAAGGGTTTTCCGCGCTGACAGACGTGCGTTTATATTCCCCAACGCCCCATGCCTGAAGCGCACGGACGGCTGGCGGCATAAAAGTGTTGATAAAGAGAACCGCCATAACGGTGACACCAATTACAGCAGGTGCCAATATCGCCACTTGTTTGGGTACAGAATAACCAAAGCCAATAAGGGCCACCAATTCATGTTGGCGGATCAATTTTACATAGGTCAGCAACATAGCTACGATTACAGTAAACAAAAGCACGCGGTCAAATATGACCGGTGCGCGATATAACATATATTCGAAAGTGGCCATGCCGCCGCGCCCGCTTTCGGCAATTTCATTGCTATTGGCCAGAGAGTCGAGCAGTCCGATCAAAATAAGAAACCCAAATGTGACGACGAGCCATGAGAAAATAAAGGTTTTTGATATATAGATGGCAATACGGATCATGGTGCGGACCCATCACTATCGCTGGCCGGTTTGGCAAAGGGTATGAGTGCGCGTGTTCCTTTGCGTATGTCTTTCGCGACATCGGCCATGAATATGGAAAGAGTAGCTAATGGCGGCTGCCCCATTTTCACGGCGCTGTTTCTATAAATGAAAATTGCTGATAACGTCACTACGCCCATAAGCGGCCATATCCCCATCCAAGGAGGAATTTCCCCTCTAGCCCCCAGTTTTTGCCCAAATTCCAGCGCTTTTTGCAAGGTTACGAGAGAGACTATACCAACTACAATGCCTGCCGAAGACGGGTTTCGCCCGTAATTAATACCAAATGGCACGGCTATAAACGGTAGTAAGAACAATAAATATACGCGCGCTATACGCAAATGTAAGGCGGCGTTATTGGTTTCTACTGAGATAGTTGTGAAACTTTGCCCGTCTCTGTTATTAAACAACTCGGTGGATGTCAGTTCCCGTTCGTCACTACCGCGCGCACGGAAGTTCAAGCCGCCTACAGAGCCAGCAACAGAGCTTACTTGAAACCCGAGCTGACCTCTTATCAATTTTTCAGGTGTAATCTGGAAGCTGTCACCATTGGAGAGTTGCAAGACGGGTTGCCCTGAGCCTTCTCGAACTATCAATTCACCTTTATTGGCGGTGGTGATACGGAGCCCGTCATTTTTAGTTTCCTCATAGATGAAAATCGGCCCACCGCCTGGCCCCACATAAAATGTTGTACCGCCGACTTTGGTAAACTTACCTTCACGCAAGACGGCGGCAAATGATTTTTGCCCAACCGAGTGCACGACTTCACGGTAACCATACCGACCAATCGGCTGCATATAACCTTCCAGCACAATATTAAAGCCCATCAGAACAATAGAAATCAGGATGAACGGTTTTGTCATGTGAAACAGCGAGACGCCCGACCCAAAGGCGGACGTTAGCTCTGATGACCGTGACATGCGGTCAATGGTAATAATCGTCCCGAGCATCAAGGCCATAGGAATCGCAATGCCGAGATAATGAGGCAGTAGGTTGATGACCATCTGGGTTGCATCGCCTGCCGGGCGGGTGGAAGAAGAGACCACTTCAAATATGCGCAAAAGGCGTTCCAACAACAATACAGCTAGGGCAAACAATACTAAGCCGCCAATCGTCCGCAGAGCACTGCGCATAATGTATTGATTCAACTGTCCCAAAACTGTATAATTACCTTTACAACGGGGCTGGCCCTATCCATATGGAATTTGTGGCCGTGTGATTTGGCTGCCATTTTATTGTTAGATTTAACTGATAACGTTTCTATATTATGAACACAAGATTTCGCAACACATTCCTTTCAATAGGACTGGTTTTAGGTACGGTATTTTCACCCTTGTTCACCCAAACGGCTTTTGCGAGTGCGAAAGACGATGTGGATCGTGTGCGCAGCCATCCCGATCTGGAAATTTACCAATTTGAAGCCCCTGATATTTGCGATCCAAAAATCACTCAGGTCCGTATGACGGTTACGGGTTTGACCGCAGAGGGTATATTGACCCTGGAGCTTTACAATGACCCTGAGCATTTCCTATCCAAAAAAGGTCGCGTGCGCCGTGTTCGGGTTCCCGCAAGCGATGGAGTGCAAACCGTTTGTATGACCACGGATGCACTTGGACGGTATGCGGCAGCGGGCTATCACGATATTGACGGGAACCGTAAACTGAAAAAAAACATGATAAAAGTGCCGCGCGAGCCCTTTGCTTTGTCTAATAATCCCAAAATTAAGGCACTTAAATTTCCCAAATTTTCGGACAGCGCTTTTGAATTAGGCATGGGCGGCGTTAACATTACCCTTGAACTTGTCGATTTAAAAAAGCAAAAGAAAGCTGCGAAAGCGGCACGAAAGTTAGAAAAAGCCGCCAATAAGGAATAAGTGAGGCGGTATTGACGATTTCTGAAGAACTATCAGAGACAATTTCTGGACAATTAACTGGTCTTACTGTTGTTCCAGTTGCGGACAAAGCGGCGCTAAAACAGTTCTTGGATCTTCCTTATGAGATATATCGCGGTGAGCCCCATTGGCGCCCACCCTTAAGGTTTGAGCGTGCTCATCAAGTTGACCCCAACAAGAACCCGGGGCTTGACGGCTTGGACACCCAATTTTTTCTGGCAATAAAGGGTGCGGAAGTTGTTGGCCGTATAGCTGCAATTATAAACCGGCATCATTTGAAGATATATAACGATGGGGCAGGGCATTTTGGCTTTTTAGATACCCAAAATGATCCTGAAATTGCTAGAGCATTACTAAAGACGGCAGAAAACTGGCTAAAACAACGCGGTCTGACGCGCATCGTTGGCCCGCTCAGCTTTAGTATCAATGAAGAGGCCGGACTGCTTATTAACGGGTTTGATACACCGCCCGTCCTGATGATGCCTTACGGGCGTCCGGATTACCAAACAACAATTGAAGGCATGGGCTTTACCAAGGCCGTAGATATGCATGCGTATTGGACCAATATGCATGCGGGTTATCCGCGCCCGAAAATTGTCACGACAATGACCGGATATATCGAAAAAGATCCAGATGTTACCGTGCGGCCTATGAATAAATCGAAATTTTTAGAAGAAGTTCAGATGGCCATGAGCATATTCAATGATGCATGGTCGGACAATTGGGGTTTTGTGCCGTTCTCAGATGCGCAAATCAAACATATGGCAAATGAGCTGAAGCCAATCATTATGTCTGATTTTTTCTGGGTGTGCGAATATAAGGGTGAACCGGCAGCATTTATCCTGATGGTGCCCAATATCAACGAAGCGGTCCAAGGCCTGGACGGAAAACTAGCACCATTTGGTTGGGCTAAATTATTATATCGGTTAAAAGTTAAGGGGCTGAAAACTGCCCGCATTCCGCTAATGGGTGTTCGCAGAGAGTTTCAACGCAAACGCACCGGGCTAGCCATGGCAGCATTTCTGAGCGAAAAAGTATTTGAGATGGGGCGCAAACGCGGCTTTACTCATGTGGAAATGGGCTGGATTTTAGAAAACAACAAAAGCATGATTAGGATTATCGAACAAGCCAAAGGTGAGCCTTACAAAACCTACCGCATGTACGAAAAGCCCATTTCATGATATCTCAAGATTATACCCCCTCACCACGCGCCCTCTTGGAAGTACCCTTGGGGTGCTGTCGCGCGCCTCTCCCTATGGGAGAGGCTAGGTTTGCCAAACCTCCTGTAAATATTTGTTATTATGAAGATAGGTGCAACATCGTCTCCTCTCCCATAGGGAGAGGAACAAGGTGAGGGGTTGGGATGGTAAAAGTGTAAACGTTCTTATTTTGGCCGGACAGCGGACGGGGGTGGCTGATCCCTTGCTGGTGGGGGCAGGCGTGCAGTGGAAAGCTTTATTGCCAATTTTGGGCAAACCCATGACAGAATATGTACTGGCCGCTTTGGATGCTAGCGACGGATTAGAGAGGCTTTATTGGGTTAGCGGTCTTGATATAAATCTTTTGGATAAAAATTTAATTGATGGGCGCCTTAACCAATTACCGTCCGAAGACGGGCCAGCCAGTAGTGTGGTGGTTGCTGCCAAAGCCGGACTGCCATATCCGTTCATGGTTACGACTTGTGACCATCCATTGTTGAGCGCCGATATGGTCAATAATTTCTTGAAAGACAGCATTGCCTCGGGTGCAGATTTTACGCTCGGCTTGGCGACCAAAGATATCATTCAGCCTGCCTACCCAAATGTGAAACGCACCTATCTTAAGTTCAAAGACCAGCATGTTTCGGGCTGTAATTTATTTTATGTTCGTAACGAAAAAGGACTGGAAGCCATCAAGTTTTGGCGGGCCGCTCAACATGATCGCAAGCGCCCGATTAAGCTCGCGCGTAGGCTTGGCATTGGTATGTTGCTTAAATATATCACGGGTGGATTGACCTTGAAAATAGCTTTCGAACATGCTTCCAAGGCATTGAATATAAACGCTAAACCAATAATTTTACCCTATGCAGAAGCCGCAATTGATGTCGATAAGCCATCTGACCTAGTGCTCGTTACAGATATTTTGACCAAACGAAATATGGGTAAATCCAAGTGAATGAAGACTTAAGCATCGCCGAAAAGGGTACGGTCGGAAGACGTGTTGCCGCTAATACAGGATGGATGGTCGGTGCCAAAATACTGGCGGCGATTATCGGTCTGGCTTCGCTTGTCTTAACCACGCAAACCTTGCCTATCGCTTCTGTCGGGATCATTTTGTTCTTACATGCCTATATGCTGTTTTTTGCAGAAGTCGCGACCTTCCAATCCTGGCAGGCGGTGATCCGGTTTGGCACCCATGATGTGCAAAGCAGTGATACCAATGCGCTTGGACATTTGATAAGGTTTTGTATCGCTCTGGACTTTGTCGGGGCGGTAATCGCGTTTATCTTGGCTATTGGTGGCCTGATGTTTCTGGATGCTCTCTTACCACTTCTACCCTCCTTTCAAGCGCAAAACGGCTTGACTGGTGTTGAAATTGATGTTGGGCAATTGACTGGGCTTGGCATGGTTTATTCATTACTAATCCTCGTGCATCAAGGCGGGGCGTCGACGGGCGTGTTTCGTTTGTTCGACAAATTTAAGCCGTTGGCCTTACAGGTGCTGGTCATGCCTGTGTTCCGGCTCATTGGGGTTATTATTGCGGTTGTGAGCGGAGCAGGTTTGGCTGGATTTTTGGCTGCGTGGTTTGTCGGCTCGCTGTTAGGATATTTATCCTTGCCCTTATTTGCCCTCATAGAGCTAAAATCGCGAAATTTGCTGAAACCCGTATTGAGCGCGTGGCCGAAGCTAAAAACCAACCGCGCAGGCATGTGGCCTTTCGTTTGGAAGGCCAATATTGATGCGTCCCTGGCTACAGGTACCACACATTTACCGCTTTTGCTGGTGATGCCTATTTTTGGGCCAGCATTTGTCGGCGCTTATAAAGTAGCCGAAGAAATTGCACGTCTGTTGTCAGAGGGCGTATTGTTGCTTGATAGGGTGATTTATCCTGAATATGCACGCATGATGGCCCGCGGGCAAAGCGCTCATATCTGGCGCATTGTTATCAAAGCCGGTGCTATTATGCTGGCGGGTGGTCTCGCTTTGTCAGCAGTCGTTGCATTGGTTGGCCCGACCGTGATACCGGTTGTGTTCGGGCCTGAATATAATGACGCAATTATCCTGTCCATATTACTGGTTTTGGCGGCGGCGTTGATGGGCGTAGCGGCACCGCTCTATCCGGTATTTTTCGCCGCAGGAAATCCGGGGCGGGCAATATTTGCAAGGCTAGCGGGACTGGTCTTGTATGTGGTGCTGATATTTGCTCTAAGTGCTCTCATTGGTAAAACCGGGCCTGGCTGGGCGGCAATTGGCGGAAATTTACTGGCAGTGATTATGGCTGCATGGCTGGCGAAAAGGACATTAAGTTCAGATATGGAAAAAGCATGAATAAAGAGCGCATCGCTATATTTGACCTTGACGAAACACTTACCAAAAAAGGGACTTGGGGACGATTTGTTACAGGGACTTTAAAGGGTAAGCCATTGAAATGGATACCATTTTTAACAACCAGTATTTTTTCACAAGCTTTATACATGCTGAGATTTGGCCCGCGTGAACACGTGAAAGAAAACATGATGCGTTGGACTCTTTCAGGCCGTCCACGTACTGAACTCGAAAAGCTGGCCGCCGATTTTGCCGACTATGAGGCGGGTGAAGGTCTGCGCATTCGCTCCAAGGCAATGATAGAAAAACACAAGGCGGCGGGCGACCGTATCATCATTGCCAGTGCAGCCGTTGATCTGGTTGTTGGTCCGATTGCGGACAGGCTTGGTGTTACGGAGCGTGTCTGCACAAAAATGGCTTATGATGCACAGGATAGGCTCGCTCGCAAACTGGGCGGTATGAATTGTTACGGCAAGGGCAAACTCTTGATGGTGCAGGAGTATCTGCGTCAGGACCCTAAATTTGACCGCGCACAGACCCATATCACAATGTATTCAGACAGCCGTTCTGACCTTGATATTATGCGGTGGGCTGATGTAGGTATAGCAGTAAATCCGAGCCCGCGTTTAGCCAAGATTACCGATCAATACGGGTTTGAAGTTCAAGATTGGGACCTAGAGGAAAACAAGGAGTAAATATGCGCCTTTTAAGCACCATGATGAAGCGATTTGTACAAATAGGTACATTGACTATCATTGATGTCGACGGGAATATCCATGAGTTCGGGCCAGATGAGGTCAATGCCGGTGACCCGGTAGCCAGCATCAAGCTACATGACAAGAAACTCTATAAAGACTTATTCTTTAACCCTGAGCTTAAGGCAGGCGAAGCCTATATGGACGGGACGCTGACCATAGAAGACGGGACAATTCGCGACTTCCTGACCTTATTTGCCATTAACGCCAGTAATCTGCGCGGCCATCCTTTGCAAAAATCTATCCGCAAATATTATAAGCGGGTTAAACGCTTTCATCAGCGTAATTTCAAAGTCAAAGCCAAGAAAAACGTCCAGCATCATTACGATTTATCCAATGATTTCTATAAATTGTTTTTGGACGCGGACATGCAGTATTCCTGCGCCTATTTTGAGCGTCCTGACATGACGCTGGAAGAAGCGCAGCTGGCCAAGAAACGCCATATTGCTGCGAAGATGAATATCAAGCCGGGCCAAAAAATCCTCGACATTGGCTGTGGTTGGGGCGGTATGGCGATCTTTCTGGCGCAAAATTTTGATGTGCATGTCACGGGAGTTACTCTTTCGACACAACAACATAAACTAGCCATTGAACGGGTGGTTAAAGCCGGTTTGACTGACAAAGTAGATATTTTACTGCAAGATTACCGTGATTTACCAGGGCCATTTGACCGCATAGTTTCGGTCGGGATGTTCGAACATGTCGGGACACCGCAATTTCCTGAATTTTTTGCTAAAGTGTCTGACCTTATGACTGATGAAGGCTCTATGCTCTTGCATTCCATTGGACGCAGAGGTGCGCCCGGATCGACGGCGCGCTGGATACGCAAATATATATTCCCGGGCGGTTATTCGCCTGCATTGTCGGAAACTCTGGCCGTGGTCGAGCAATCGGGGCTTTGGGTTACCGATATAGAAATCCTACGTCTGCATTATGCGGAAACGTTGCTGGCGTGGGAAAAGCGTTTTCAGGCCAACCGTGACAAAGTGTCCACTATGATGGACGAGCGGTTTTGTCGTATGTGGGAGTTCTATTTAATCATTAGTGAGTTTTCGTTTCGCTACAGCAAGAACATGAATTTCCAGATGCAATTGGCCAAAAGCCGACACGCATTACCGATTACACGGGACTATATGACCAAGGCTGAAGCGAAGCTGAAGCGCAAAAAAAGCAAGAAGAAGACATAGATAACATGGCAACTGTAGACGATATTCAAACCCAAAATATTCCGGTCGAAGAAATTCCGACACCCGAGCGCCCGAAATCCATATCCAATCCGCGCCGCCGCTTTATCAAGAAAACCGGCAAGAAACTATTGAATACTATTTCGCGTATCCAGACCAAACAATCCTTGGTGCCAACAACCCCGTTCATAGGGATTGAGCATTTTGATTTCTTGCCCGAGTTTGCAAAGAACTGGGAGAAAATACGCGATGAAGCTCGCGAAGTCCTCAAATACCGCGATGAAATTCCCGGCTTTGAAGATGTTTCGCCCGACCAATACCGCATCGCCAAAAAAAACCAGTGGAAGACATTCGTTTTGCACGGCTTTGGTACGCGGCTTGAGAAAAACGCAGAGCTTGCGCCCTATACGACCAAATTGTTGGAAACTATTCCGAACTTGCAAACTTCTTGGTTTTCAATCCTTGCGCCCGGTTATCATATTCCGGCGCATAAAGGTGTGACCAAAGGGATTGTGCGTGGGCATCTGGGTCTCATTATCCCGAAGGACTATAAAAAGTGTCGTATCCGTGTGGGCGACGAAATTAACCCGTGGCAAGAGGGTAGCTTATTTGTCCTGGATGATACGTATGATCATGAAGTCTGGAACGAAACAGACGAAGAACGGGTCATTCTTTTATTTGACTGGGACCGTCCCATGAAGTTTTGGGGTCGGTTCCTAAACGGCCTTATGATGCGCATCATGAAAATGACGGCCTATTACCAAGATCCGAAAAAGAACTTGGCAGACGCCGAGGCTCGTATGGAAGCCGCCATAAAGCGCGCAGATACGAATATGGAAAAGCTCGGCGAATAAAATTTCCTGCCAAATATTCTTGATACTGAATACGACCCAATATCGGTTATTGTGGACAGGCACTTAATTGGGTAAGTTTGTTACATGATCTATTATAAAAACAGGAACACCCTATGAGCACTATTGCATTTATTGGACTTGGGAATATGGGTGGTGGTATGGCCGCAAATTTGTCCAAGGCCGGACACGATGTCCGCGCATTTGATCTCTCGAGCGACGCCGTAAACCGCGCAGTTTCGGCCGGATGCACGGCGGCTAAATCTACACTGGATGCGCTGAGTGGTGCTGAAATTGTTGTGACTATGTTGCCAGCCGGTCAGCATGTGCGCGGGATATATTTAGGCGAAGACGGTATCATCGCTCATGTGGCTTCTGGCACTTTGCTCATAGATAGCTCGACAATTGATATAGGCAGTGCACGGGCCGTTACCCAAGCGGCTGCGGACAAAGGCCTGTCTATGGTAGACGCGCCCGTATCCGGCGGTGTTGCGGCGGCAGTTGCAGGGACGTTGACCTTTATGGTCGGCGGTACGAAACCTGCATTTGCCAAAGCGCAAAAATATCTCGAAAAAATGGGTGCCAATATTTTTCACGCAGGTGCGGCTGGCAATGGTCAAGCCGCCAAAGTCTGTAATAATATGCTACTTGGTATTACCATGGTTGGCACCTGTGAGGCTTTTGCGCTTGCGAAAAAACTCGGCCTTGATGCGCAAACATTTTACGATATTTCCTCGACGGCATCCGGGCAAAGCTGGTCTATGACAAGTTATTGTCCTGCGCCCGGGCCTGTTCCTTCGGCGCCGTCAAACCGTGATTACGAAGCAGGATTTACAGCCGCCATGATGCTCAAAGACATGCGCTTGGCTGGGCAGGCCGCCGCTGCAGTAAAAGTGGCAACTCCTCTGGGTGCCCAAGCCGAAGCGCTTTATGCATTGATGGAAAGCGCCGGCAAAGATGATCTGGATTTTTCAGGTATTATGAAATTGATCGATGGGTCGCTTTAGCGTTATAAAAATTAGGAGCAACACATGCAAAAATTGGATAGAATTTATATTGGCGGACAATGGGTAGCACCCAGCGGCAATCAAGTCATTGACGTTATTAACCCCGCGACCGAAGAGGCGTGTGCACAATTAACGCTCGGCTCTTCTGCCGATATTGATGCGGCTGTTGCGGCGGCGAGGACAGCTTTTGCATCCTATTCGCAAACCAGCCGCGAAGAGCGTTTGGCGCTACTCGGTAAGGTGATTGCTGGATACAAAGCCCGTATGGGCGATTTGGCGACTGCGATTTCAACTGAAATGGGGGCACCGAAATGGTTGGCGGGGAGCAGGCAAGCAGGGTCGGCACTTGGGCATTTAATGACAGCCGCCAAGACCCTGGAGAACTATGAGTTTGAAGAACAGCGCGGTAGCACCCATATTTCCAAAGAACCTATTGGCGTTTGTGGTTTCATTACGCCGTGGAATTGGCCCATGAACCAGATTGGGTGTAAATTGGCCCCGGCATTAGCAACGGGCTGTACCGTGGTTTGGAAACCAAGCGAGATTTCGCCGCTCAGTGCGGATATTCTTATGGAAATTTTGCATGATGCCGGTGTACCTGCGGGCGTAGTCAATATGGTGCAGGGCGACGGGCCGACAGTCGGAGCCGCTATTGCCGCCCACGCGGGTATCGATATGGTATCGTTTACAGGCTCGACCCGTGCAGGTGTCATGGTGGCGCAAGCTGCCGCGCCGACAGTTAAGCGGGTGACGCAGGAGCTAGGCGGTAAGTCTGCCAATATCATTATGGACGATCTTGACGACGAAGGTTTTACCAAAGCTATAGAAGACGGAATCCGTGAAATAACTAAAAACTCTGGTCAAAACTGCAATGCTCCGTCGCGCATGTTAGTGCCAGCGCACCGTATGGACGCAGCTATCAAGATTGCCGGAGGGGCTGCCAACGCTGTGCAAGTAGCTGATCCAACGACTGACGGCATGGTCATGGGGACAGTGGTTTCGCAACTACAATATGACCGTATCCAAAGCCTAATAGAAAAAGGAATTGACGAAGGTGCAACATTGGTTGCTGGTGGGTTAGGCCGGCCTGAACATCTAAACCGTGGCTATTATGTGCGCCCGACAGTATTTGCGAATGTTCATAATGATATGACAATTGCCCGCGAAGAGATATTCGGCCCAGTTTTATGTATTTTACCATATGAAAATGAAGATGATGCCGTCGCCATAGCCAATGACACAGTTTACGGCCTGTCTGGTTACATTTCCGGTAGTGATCCCGAAAGCATAAAACGTGTCGCTGGGAAAATCCGCACTGGCATGATACATGTCAACGGAGTTCCGGGAGACTTAAACGCACCCTTTGGCGGCTATAAACGTTCAGGCAATGGCCGTGAGTGGGGCCCGGAAGGGTTCGAAGATTATTTGGAGATCAAGGCGGTCATGGGTGTAGATTGGTTATAAATGATATCCACACCCATTCACTAAAAACCTATTTTTCCCAATAATATGGAGCAAGCTTGCTATTACCGCTGAGCAGCTCTTCCATTGTATCCGCCTTGTATAAGCGGCCACCAAGCATGACATGTTCGATATGCTCAGAGTTGTGAATATCCTCCAGAGGGTTGCCGTCTATAATGATTAAATCAGCCAGTTTTCCAGCCTTTAATGAACCAATATCCTTGTCATAGCCCAGATGTTCAGCGGGCGCAATCGTTGCGGCTTGCAGCGCTTGTAACGGGCTCATACCGCCGCGTACAAAACTCCACATCTCCCAGTGAGAGCCAAGGCCCTCGCGCTGTCCGTGTGCGCCAATGCTTACCAATACGCCGGCCTCGGCCAGTTTCTTGGCAGTGGCAGCACTTGTTGCGTCATAATAATCTTCATCAGGGGCTTTTTGCCGCCGCACGGATGCTGGCTGCAGGACATGAGGCGGAACATGTTTCGACAAAAGCGGATGCTTCCAGACATCTTCTTTTTGGTAGTAATAGTTTTCCCCACTGATGCCGCCATAAGTCACATTTAATGTAGGCGTATATCCCACATCCGTTTGGCTGTAAAACTGGATGACATCATCATACAGTTCTGACTGCGGCAGGTTGTGTTCAATGCCGGTATTGCCGTCCGCGACCATGGATAAATCCATATGGAACAATGATCCACCTTCTGCAACGACAGCCAAATTGGCTTCGCGTGCCGCTGTTACAACCTGTTGGCGTTGCTCGCGGCGCGGTTGGTTATAGTTTTTGACGCTATGGGCACCTTGGGCTTTGAGGCGCGCAATATGTTCTTTGGCATCGTCTTCACTGTTGATATTGGCAAAGAAGCGCGGCGCTTTGGCACCATAAATAATTTCCCCAGTAGAGAATGTTCTCGGCGCTAAAATCATGCCGGCCCGCTGCATCTCTGAAGCGGCGAATATATGGTCAGCCTGCGAAGAAGGGTCGTATACCGTCGTCACCCCAAATGCCAAATGGGCAATCGCTGACCAGTTTTGGTTAGGAATAAGGCCGCCCGTGCCTTGTGCACCATGTGCATGGGCATCGATCAAGCCGGGGATGATGGTTTTACCGTTAGCATTTAATGTTTGTGCCGATGCAGGGACCGCGACCTCACCCGCTGTGCCTACGGCTTGGATGCGGTTGTCTTTAATCAGGATAACGCCGTCCTCAATAACGCCGCCGTCCGTTCCTTCCATGGTGAGTATGCGCGCACCCGTAATGGCGATCATTCCATTTGGCCTATCCGTTTTTCGGCTGGCTTGTAATTTTGTGCCTTTAGTCGGCGGTTCGTAATCTTTATTGGCTATGGCTTCGTCCATATTGGCTGAATATAAAACCGGGCCCAGGCTCCAATGAATAGTGTCGCCATCATTTGACCAACTGGGATATTGTGAACCGCCTTTGCTGATCTTTGTGACTGGAAGAGCAGTAGCCTTTGGCCCAGTTGCAATATCTTGCGGGCCGGATAATGCTGGCATCACAAATAGATTGTAGTTCTGTCTAAAGGCAATGTTTTCACCATTTGGAGATATCATGAATATCTGTGCAAGCTTTGAAGACGTATGTATACGCTGGGCTTCTCCATCCATATTTGTACTGACCAAAGACCGCGTTTTGCCTTGGCTTTTGGTGAAATAAATACGGCCTTCTGTCTGGCCGAAATGGGGGTTGGAACCGGATTTGCTAAAGCGGGTCATATCGCCACCATTTGAGGGCATATGGTAAAGACCCTGTGCGTCTGACCATAATCCCGAGGTTAAATACCCGCCACCACTTTTTCTAAACACCACAGTGGTGCCGTCCGGAGAAAAACCGGGATGGCCGTAATGGCCGGGTGCGGATGTGATTTTCTGCGTATTCCCGGTTTCTATATTGCGCGTGTGTAAACTGCCGAACCTATCATCATTCCATGAAGCGAACACTACGACCTTGCTATCACGTGACCAACTTGGATGCAGTTCGCGTGTATCGTCATCCCAATCCGTAAGTCGTACCGGTTTTCCATTTGGTAGGGATTTGACATATAATTTGCCAAAAGCTTCAAAGACTACGTTTTTGCCGTCTGGTGAAACTTGGGTGAATTTGATCATTTTTGCAGTGACAGTATCAGGCGATACTTCGATCTGTGGGCGCGGCGGTTTTATGACGGCCCTTGTGTCTTTGACACGAAACGGAATGTTGTCAATGCGACCATCCTTACGGTTATAGCGGTGTATTTCACCGCCTGCCCAGAACACAAGTCCTGCCCCGTCCGGTGTCCAGTCCATATTGGGATAAACCCCATGCACAGCCCATGTTTCTTGCATGTCTTGATCGAGATTATCATAAATTTTCCATTCTTTTCCGGATTTTATGTCTTTCAAATATAATTTACTCTTGGCCCGTTCGCGGCGAACGAAAGCGATTGTTTGACCGTCTGGTGATGGTGTCGGCCGTACAGAGCCACCAAAACCACTAACCGCAGTGCTGGTTTTTCCGGTGTCCAGGTCGTATTTCAGGATTTCGAAAATTGTTTTATTTGTATCTTGCGCATAGATGAAACGGTTTCCGGGTGTTGTATTTTTAGAAAAATAAATTGATTTTCCGTCCGGCGCAAACATCGGCTCGCCAAGCTCTTTTTGAAAGCTTTCACCAGGTCGTTTGACCAGTTTTACGCCGCCGCCGCCGCTGGTGTGGTAAAGCCATATTTCGCCAGTGCCTAAGGAACGGCTTGTGGTAAAGTGTTTGCGTGCAGCAATAAAGCGGCCGTCTGGTGACCATGTCGGGTTGTTGAGAAGTCGAAATTTTTCTTTGGTCACTTGCTTGGCGTCCGAACCGTCCGTATCCATTGTCCAGATGTTATCGGCTCCGCCTCGGTCCGAAGTAAAAGCTATACGGCTACCGTCTGGCGAAAACCTTGGTTGGATATCCCAAGCCATGCCCGTGGCAATTGCAGTGGCTTTGCCGCCCTCTATAGGCATTGTGTAAATGTCTCCGAGCATATCAAACGCAATCGTTTTACCGTCAGGGCTGACGTCCAAACTCATCCATGTGCCCGTTTTTGTGTCTATGTTAACATCATATTTTTCCCCGGGCGGATTGGAGACATCCCATTTAGCCTTCTCTTTTTTCTCTACGTCTTTGGCATAGCTAGGTGCTGCGGCAAAAAATATGGCGGTAAGGCTTACGCCAAGTGCTAATTTGAGAGTTTTCGTCATGATGTTTTCCTTATGTAAATTTAAGTATTAGAAACGTCCGCCAGCATTAAAACCTGCCTGCGGCACTTTAAAACCTGCCTGCGGCACATTAAAACCTGCCTGCGGCACATTAAAACCTGCCTGCGGCACATTAAAACCTGCCTGCGGCGCCGGGGAATACGACGGGTGTTTCACTACCGTCTTTTGCAACGGCAGAAACGCCGAAATAGTAATTGTCGACAACCATATTTGTAAAGGTGTATTCGTTGACTTTTCCGACAAAACGGGAATGTGTCCATTGTGGTTCTGTGGTGCGGCGCCAATGCACACGGTAGCCCATCAAATTGCTTGCGGATTTATCGTCCGCACTACCCCATTTAAGTGTGGCCGAAGCGCGGACGGCCCCGCCGGCTTCTACATTGGTCGGGAAGGGCGGCGCACCCGCCATGCCCGCCATAGTCAGGGCGTTTAAAGCCGTTAATTTAGCCGCATAAGCCGCATTAACCCCGTCCATTGTATCGCCGTAAACGGTTCCATCTTCAGTGCGTAAATCTTGGTGTTGGCGGTCATAGTGTTCGTGGACTTCCATAATGCGTATACCGGGGATACCGACAGTATTGAACGGGCGGTGGTGGCCACCACGCGCAAAACGGTCAAGCCGGTATACCAGCATCACATCAAGATTGGTCATATATTGATCGGCCATGGTTTTGACATACCGAGCAAGATTGCGCGACGGGCTATCAACCTCGCCGCCCCTGAACCGCCGTTCCCTCGCTTCCTTTTTGGTTTCATTATCGCGTGTACCTTCCGAGAAAACCCGAGCCGTAGAATTGTCTATTACCCCGTCAATACCGGAAATATTGGAGATCATATCATTGTTTAGAACGCCCTTGATTTCCCAGCCTTGCTCAAGGGCATGTGCCGCGACTATTTCGCCGCCGAACAGCCCTTGTTCCTCCCCCGATAGACCGGCGTAAATAATGGAGCCAGCATATTTTCTTTTCGATAAGACCCGCGCCGCCTCAAGAACACCTGCCATGCCCGATGCATTGTCATTTGCGCCAGGGTTGTCGGATAGGGCGTTGAGCGGATCGGTGACACGGCTATCAATGTCGCCGCTCATCATCACATATCGGTTCGGGTCGAGTGTGCCGCGCTGAATGGCCAGAACATTGACCACTTCGACAGGCTCGGGGATGCGGCGTTTACCCTCTATGGTTTTAGATACATAGATAACCTCAAGACAGCCGCCGCAGTCCTCGGATATTTTCTCAAATTCGGCAAATATCCAGCGTCTTGCCGCGCCAATACCGCGTGTGTTTGATTTGGTTTCGGACAAAGTATGTCTTGTTCCAAAATCTACCAAAGTCTGGATGTCATTTTGAATGCGCGCAGCAGACGGGCCAGTGGTAATGTCTGCGGCAATATCGTATAAAGCCATGACTTCGGACGGCGGGGCAGTGAGGGTGGTGTCTTGTGCCGTTGCCACATAAGGGTATAATGTCAAAACTGAAACGACCGTTGCTAAGGATAGTATTCTCATTTTTATTTCCCGTTTCAGTATTTATGTGTAAAGTGTATGGGAACAGACTTTATACAAGAGAGAATGTCTGTCAAATCACAAGCTTGGTGAGGTTAGTATGCGTATAATGAAATGGTTGGTCGCAATAGTCGTTATAATGGTGTTCATTGCCATCTTTGCATGGGCGCGTGGGCCTGCTTCAATAAAAGAGGCCAAGGCTGAATTGAGGGATAGTCGGGCGGTTTATGCAAAATTTTGTGCGGACTGCCACGGGGCTGAACTGGACGGTGGTTTGGGCAGTAGTCTGGTGGACGATATATGGGAGATTGCTCAAACCAATGACGAAATCGAAGCACTGATAGCAAATGGCGACGAGACGGTGGGTATGCCTGCATTTTCGGATCAATTATCAAAGACAGATATCAAAAACTTAGTGCAATTTATTCGCCAGCAAAAGCCTGCAAAAACAGTCAAGGCGGTCGTAAACGTAGATACTATAGATGACGGTGCGGTTAAATCCGAGTTATGGGTCGCCGGGCTTGATTCCCCGTGGGGTCTGGTTTTTACAGGGCCGAACCGGGCCTTGATTACTGAGCAATCAGGCCAGTTGCGACAAGTGGTGGACGGTAAATTGTTATCGGAACCAGTGGTCGGTACGCCAGAAGTTTGGGCGAGCGGCCAGGGCGGATTATTGGATGTCGCTATTGACCCTGATTATGCCGAGAACTCCTGGATTTACCTAGTTTTTTCACACCCGTTAGAACCAGGGTCAGACAAGACCATGACCAAGCTAGTGCGCGGTAAAATTTCAAGTAATAATTGGGGTCAGGAACAAACTCTGTTTGCGGCCAAACCGGAACATTATATAAAATCTCGGGCCCATTTTGGCTCTCGCATTACCTTTGATGATAAGGGCCATGTGTTTTTTGGTGTAGGCGACCGTGGGCAAAAAGATCTGGCCCAAGATTTAACGCGGCCTTACGGTAAAATATTTAGGTTGAAACGGGACGGCAGTATCCCGGATGATAATCCATTTGTTGGTAATCCAAAGGCTTATCCGGCAATTTTTAGTTATGGTGTGCGCAATCCCCAAGGTCTGGTCCGGGCGGCTGGTGTGTTGTGGGAGACCGAGCACGGGCCCAAAGGGGGCGACGAGCTTAACATCATTAAGCCGGGGGTCAATTATGGCTGGCCAGTGATTTCTTATGGTCGCAATTATAGCGGCACCGAGCTTACACCCTACACCCATATGGCAGGCATGGAGCAACCGTTAAGCCAGTGGACTCCATCGATCGCAGTCAGCGGTCTTGACGTTGTGCGCGGTGATATGTTTAAGGACTGGAACGGGTATTTGCTGGCCGGAGCTTTGAAATATCAAGAATTACGGCTAATAAAAGTAGATGGCGGCAAATATATTTCCGAGCAAATACTTCTCAAAGATAAAGGACGGGTACGGGATGTTTCAATGGGGCCAGACGGGGCTATTTATGTGACACTTAATTCACCCGGACAAATTTTACGCCTCACACCAAATACTATGAAAGATACGAAATGACAGAACTAAAATGGAAACAAAACCTGATAACGGGCTACCAAAATTTTCGCGCCGGAGCCTACGCAAAACAAAAAGACTTATACGAAGAACTTGGCACACAAGGCCAAAGCCCTGACGTATTGGTGATTGCATGCGTGGACAGCAGAGTGAGTCCGTCAACGATTTTTAATGCGCACCCTGGAGAGATATTTGTCCTGCGTAATGTGGCTAATATTGTACCTCCCTATGATCCGACTGCAGGGTATCATGGTACCAGTGCCGCAATAGAATTTGCAGTTTCAATTATGAAAGTCGATGCCATCATGGTCATGGGCCATGAAAGTTGCGGCGGGGTCAATGCGTTTCTTGCCAGCCTGGACAAGGAAATGCCAGCGAATGCAGAGCACTCTTTCTTGGGCGATTGGGTACAAATTTTAGATGCGGCCCATAAGCGTTTTATGGCTTCAGACACACAACAAGACAATCAGCAACAACTGATGGAATTTGCCGGTGTGCGTCAATCATTACTCAACCTCATGAGTTTTCCGTTTGTAGAGCAAGCCGTTTTGTCGGGTCAGTTATCCCTGCAAGGTGCTTATTTTAGCATTATTGAAGGCAGGCTTCTTTTCGCGGACGAAGACGGCGTGTTTACAGAAGTGCCAGCGCAGATATAAAGCGCGAGTGAATAAAGTCTAGCCAGCTAATTTAGGTGCGGATGCTCTGACGTCTTCAGTTACATGGGCTTCAAATTTTGCAAAGTTTTTGATAAACATGCCGACTAGTTTTTGCGCTTGCGCGTCATAGGCATTTCCGTCTGCCCATGTTGAGCGCGGCATAAACAATGCATCGTCGATGCCGGTAATAGAAACCGGAACTTCAAAACCAAAATTGTCGTCTATGCGAAATTCGCCATTGTTTAAGCTTCCGTCTAGGGCCGCACCCAGCATCGCGCGCGTGGCTTTGATCGGCATGCGGTATCCGGTACCGTAGGGGCCAGCCGTCCAGCCAGTGTTTACCAGCCAACAGCCTACCGCATGCTCGGCTATTAGGTCGCGCAGTAACTCACCGTAAATTGTGGGGTGGCGCGGCATAAAGGGTGCGCCAAAGCAAGCCGAGAAGGTCGCAGTAGGTTCGGTAATACCCTTTTCTGTGCCAGCAACTTTTGCGGTATAGCCCGACAAGAAGTGATACATAGCTTGGGATGGGGTCAAGCGTGCAATAGGCGGCAAGACGCCAAAGGCGTCGGCTGTTAACATGATGATATTATTTGGCTGACCACAACGGGAATCCAAACGAGCATTAGGAATAGCGCTTAACGGATAGGCCCCACGTGAATTTTCGGCCAATGTACCGTCGTCAAAATCAAGCTCGCGGGTTTGCTCGTTCATGACAACATTTTCAAGAACGGTTCCCCACATTTTCGTGGTGGCAAAAATTTCAGGCTCGGCTTCCTCCGACAATTTGATCATTTTGGCGTAACAACCGCCTTCAAAATTAAATAGACCATTTTCGGACCAGCCGTGCTCATCATCACCGATCAAAGTACGTTCGGGATTAGCAGACAAGGTGGTTTTGCCCGTACCAGACAGGCCAAAAAATATGGCTGCATTGTCATTATCATCCACATTGACCGAGCAATGCATTGGCATCACGCGCTTGGACGGCAATAAATAATTTAATATGCTGAATACAGATTTTTTGGTCTCACCTGCATAGGAAGTACCGCCTATGAGGACAAGCCGTTCGCTCATATTTACGGCGATGACGGTCTCGGAATTGGTGCCGTGACGCTCAGGGTCGGCTTTGAAACTCGGCAAATTTATAATGGTGAATTTAGCCGTGTAATTGGTTAGCTCATCAGCAGATGGCATGCGCAGTAAGTGACGAACGAACAAAGAATGCCAAGCAAATTCAGTAACAATTTGCACGGGCAGGCGGTGATCCAGATCAGCGCCGCCATAAGTTTCTTGGGCGAACAATTTTTTACCAGTTTCTGTATTAGCCATATGAGCGGCAAAATCATCGCGTAAAACGGTGAATTGCTCTGGCGTCATGGGAGCATTATCGTCCCACCATACGGTTTTTTCGGTTTCAGCATCGCGCACGACGAACTTGTCATTAGCGGAACGACCCGTGTGTTTTCCCGTCTTAACGACCAAGGCACCACCTTTGGCGATTTTACCCTCACCCGTCGCCACAGCGGCCTCATATAACCGTGCAGGCCCCATATTCCAGTGGAAGTTATCCAGGTTTTCAAAGCCGGAAATACCTAATGTTTTAGTCGTCTCTGCAGTGCTCATGAGATTGCCCATTTATTACCATATATGCCGAAAAGAGGATTCGGTGAGTGTGTCGCTTACATAACAAGTCTATTTCAAATTAAAACTAAAAAGTACGGACAAAAGTTAGATAATTTTGCCTAAGCTTTCGGGCCGTAATCATAGTGGCCCCCCTTTTTCAAGGCACGTAAATAGGCAGGGCGGGCTTGCATTTTATCAACAAATTCGATGCAGGCGGTATATCCGAGCAAACGACCATGGGTTTTGGCGGCTTCCAATGGGAAGATCATTTGAAAATCAGCCCCAGTCAACTCGTCGCCCGCGAAATATTTGTGCCCAGTAAGATGATACTCAATATAATCAAAATGAGTTTTCATTTCCTTGTTGATAATAGGTGCAAGCGGTGCTGCCGCTTCGCCTAGATAAGATGTGTACATAGATAGAAGCAAAGGAAACATAGCAGAGCCCTCACCATAATGCAGGAAGTGAATATAGTTGTAGTATTCCTGGGTTCCAGCCTTGGGAATAAACCGTCCATTCCCGCGAGCCTCTATAATATATTCGATAATGGCTCCCGTTTCGGCGATTATGTTCTCGCCGTGCTCTATGACCGGTGCGCGCCCTAATGGGTGGACTGCTTTTAGGGACTTGGGTGCGCGGCCAGTTTTAGGGTCGCGTTTGTAATGCTTGATTTTATATTCAAGTCCCAGTTCTTCCATTAGCCACAGCACGCGCTGGGAACGGGAGTTGTTTAAATGGTGCAAGGTTATCATGGGGCAAATATCGGCGTGTTTGTCTCTTTAGGCAAGTATTTTCTTTTGCATATCACCTGCGACAAATACGATTGAGTGTATGGTGCCTGAGATTGATATTGGCCTGATTAAGCTGTGCGTAAATTAACCCCTGAGAGATATCTTTTAATAGCCCCTGCCTTTTAATAGCCCCTGTCATTGGCTCTTCTGTGGGTCAGCAATCCTGGGCCGCAGGCAATTTTCCATCCGGATTTTGTCCAAAACTTTGAGCGGTTAAGCTCTATTTCAATTGAGCGAAAGCCGTTAATATTGCGGCCAAGTGGAACGGATTTACAATAGGGGATTATAGTGCCTAGAAAGAAATTCCGCTTGATTAAAATAGACTGGTTTGTCCACGGCATGACGGCGGCATCAACCAGATAAAATCCGCCGCTCGCATCTGTAATGTCATTAGGAAATTTCTGCGCAGGATTGTCGCATCCATATATAGCCGCACCGCTCAGCCTGTGTGCTTTCTCAGGGCGAAACGCTCTACGTAATTTTGCAGCCATTGTATCCGGGTTAGGGAAATACCGAAAATATTTATCAATGATATTAAAAGTTTCACCGTACTCTTTAACATGACGCATGCGCGCCATTTTTGCTTGGCCAGTGCCCAGTAGGTCAAGAGCGGTCTTGATTTGACGTTCCGCTTCGTCTCGGGGTTCAAGCAAGGGACAGTCATTTTCGGTAAAAAATATATAGTCGGTTTTTAGCCGTTTTGCGATCTCTTCCATACCCGCTAAAATGCCCAGATTTGCAGGGTCTGTTTCAATCCGTAATGGGTATTTAGCGGCTATGTTTTGTACGTCTTTATCTGGGTCTGGCAGGAAAATCATGCAATCGTCAAACAAGCTGAAAAAGTCTGCCTTTTGATAAGTTGCCATGGCGGCGTCTAGTGAACGATGTCCACGCCAACTCAGTACCCCAAGGCCGACTGAAGGGGATGCCATTAGCCTTTCTCCTCAACCCCAGAATCTTCAACCCCAGAATCTTCAACCCCAGAATCCTCAACCCCAGAATCCTCAACCCCAGAATCCTCAACCCCAGAATCTTCACCCCCAGAATCCTCAACCCAATGATCCTCTATCCATTTTGTCGGGCGTACATGTTTATAGGTTTTTTTATACCAACGCCTGACGGGCCATTCGCCCCGCGCCGCTTCATCTTGGTCCGGTTTGCCGGTAAAAGCAACGATCCGCGTTTCGGGCGGGAGCTTTGGTGCTTTGAAGAAATTAAGCGGCCATCGCGGCATTAAATTATGCTTGAAACTAACGCACCACTCGGCTGGCCAGAACACCATGTCTTCTATTTCGCGCGATATATATAGCTGTTCTATCCTGTATTTATCCAAAACGCTTGCCGGGTCTTCTTGCAGCCGGTCAAATATATGGGTGTATTTGCCGACTGGAAACCGAAAAGCTGAGGTATTGCCGATCTTTTGGCCCATCTGTGTCCAGTTTTCGATGACACAGAACCGACCAGGCTCATAATCAAACATAGCATCGAGGTTATTTGTCACCACCAGATCAAGGTCGAGAAATAATACATCCCCCTCTAAGTCGGCTAACGGATATTTCCACATCACCAATTTGCGCCACGGCAAGTTTATGAGATCAGGCGGCAGATTGATGTCCGGGATTTCTTCGCATTGTACGGCCTTGTCTATGCCCGTGCGGTCATCCGTAAAACAAACCAGCCGCGTAGGGCGATTGGTTTGCCTCCCAATAGCCGTCCACAGGCGGTTAACATATTCGGAGCCATAGCGCGTGCCCCATTTCATACAAATTATGGTTTGCAACACATACCTCTACCGGCTGGTTTCTTTTAATTCGCCCGTAACATAGCGGTGAACAACGGAAGTCAGCAAAGTTTGATAGGGAATACCTTGGCGTAAGGCCATAGCTTTTAATTTTTGGATATCGCGTGTGTATGCCCTAAAGGTGACGGGTTTGCGTTTAAGGGTATTACGTGCAATCTGGGACAATTGTTTTGTTCTGTCATTCAGGTTGTCGACAGGCACATATTCACCCCGTTCAGCCATGAGATATAGCTCGTATTCTTCTTTGCTGTCAAAATCCTTGCGTTGCAAGGTCGGTGGTAGTTTTGTTGTCTTGGTCATAATATTATCCGGTTAGATATTTTTTCTGGAATGCACGGCTATGATAAATGGTCTTTAAAAACAGATGGTCCGTATTCACAATATAGGGTACTGCGCAAGCATAGCCATCAATTTCAACGATCATAAGCTTTTGGTGTGCATATAATTTACTATTTGGGTGAAGCAAATCATCTAGTAAGCGTCCATCATCTAAGGCTAAGATCACCATCTCGAAACATAAATTACGTTCCACCAAAAGTGTTTGGTTTTTATCATCATCCCATTCAAAGTTCATGCTCACCCATCATACAAAATGTACATTGAATGTCAATACAAAATAATATTTAGTCTTGTTTCATCATTTCGTCGCGCAGGCTGCGAAATTCTGCGGTTTCGTTCCAATTTGGCCAATCACGGGAATTTGCCATACCGAGACCAAGCTCGTAGAAAATTTCCGTGGCTTGTTCAATACCTGTCAAATCCCAGCTATTATCATATTCATCACCCGGTGCATGATACCGATTGACGGTATAGTCTTCACCGAACTCTGTCCCATATTCTTTGCCTTTGACTTCATGGTCAATACCCGCATCTGCATACAGAAACGGAACACCTTTCTTGGCAAGGCTAATATGGTCGGAGCGGTAATAATATCCCGCCTCTGGTTTTGGATCCGGGATAATATACATACCGCGCGGTTTAATGACAGCTTCAAGTAATCCGTCCAGTTCCGAAGCGCCGTAGCCGATGACCATCATATCTTTGGTGCGACCGAGCGGTAACATGGCATCAATATTGATACCTGCCACAGTTTTATTAAGCGGTACTATTGGGTCTTCGCCGTAATAGGCGGAGCCGAGCAAGCCAGATTCTTCTGCTGTTACTGCAACAATAATCACGGAACGTTCAGCAGGCGCTGCCGCGAAAGCTTCACCGATTTCGATGATGGCTGCTGTGCCTGTGGCATTATCCACGGCACCATTATAGATACCGTCTTCACCCTCAGCCACGGGTTTTTTACCGAGATGGTCCCAATGCCCCATATACATGACATATTCATCCGGGTATTTGGTGCCCTTGACCACGCCGATAACATTGCGGCTCTCAACAGTGCTGATTTTATTGTTTATGTGAGCATCGAGTTTTAACCCGCCCATTGCAACGGGTGTAAACCCTTGTGTTGATGCCGCCGTTTTCATGGCATCAAAATCCATGCCGGCAGCGCTGAACAAATCCCGCGATGCTTCAATTGTTAGCCAGCTTTCTACTGCCGCTCGCGATGCACCTTTGTCCGGTCTTACCAGGTCAATCTGTCCACCGGCCCAACTGTCTGAGACCACATTCCAGCCATAGCTAGCCGGTGCAGTTTCGTGAACAATGATAGCGGCGGCGGCACCTTGGCGCGCAGCTTCTTCATATTTGTATGTCCAGCGCCCATAATAGGTCATGGCATTGCCGTTAAACAGAGCATCGTCTTTGGTAGCAAATCCCGGGTCGTTGACAAACATAACCACAGTTTTGCCTGTGACATCCATGCCCGCATAATCATTCCAGTCATATTCAGGCGCAACGATACCGTAGCCAACGAAAACCAATTCGCTGTCTTTTACACTGACACTGTCTTGATAGCGCTTCGTCCAATACACAGAATTTTCTTGAAATTCATATTCCACATCACCAATTTTCATGAAAGAGCCATCAACAATTGTGGTTTCGGTCAGGGTGATAGGCTGAAAATATGTACCGTCTTTGCCGAAAGGTGCAATGCCGGCCGCTTTCATTTCGTCTGCAATATATTGCGCGGCCATTTGCCCGCCAGTTGTACCGGGTGCGCGACCTTCAAAACGGTCGTCAGCCAAAGTTTCGATGCGCCGACCAATATCTGCTGCAGAGATAGACGGTTTTTCAGGCGCTTTAATTTCCGGCTTAGTGGGCGAACAACTTATGATGCTCAAAGTCGTAATCCCTAAAATAAGTGCTGCTAAAGGTGTTTTTGAAAAGGTCATTTTTCCCCCCGATTTATGTGACTAAAAAATAATTTAATTTTCACCTAAGTGCCCTTGTTTCACGGCTTTTGCAAGAGTGATGTTTAAATAAGGCGCTTGAGTGACCGGTTTTAAATTATTTCTTGCGGCGGTCGCCCGCATGGGTAAGGTGTGTGCAATTAAATCCGAAAATAAAAAGGGCTATTATGTTTCATCTCTCACGGCGTATTTTAATCACAACATCTGTTACGGCTTTTATGATGGTCGCGTGCGCGCCCGCTAAGCCAAGCGGTAGTGAAACCATTGTTCCTGAACCGGAAGCCACAGCAGAGGTTTCAGCTAATCCCGAAATACAATTATTAGCAGATATCGCCTTTAATGGCAGTTACGGTTACGATATTACCCGTTCCTTGACAACGGAAATAGGCCCGCGCCTGGCCGGAACCGAGCAGGAAGCCAGAGCCAGGCTTTGGGCACGCGATAAATTCAAAGAATTGGGATTTACTGGTATTCGCACGGAACCATTTCCCATAAAGGGCTGGACGCGCGGGCTTGAAACGGCACAAATCACAAAGCCTTACCCTCAGGCTCTCGTTATCACAGCCTTAGGCGGCTCCGTTGCAGCCCCCAAAGACGGTATCACGGCACCTGTAGCCTATTTCGAAAATTACGAAGCCCTCACCGCTTCTCCTATGGGTAGCCTAGAGGGCAAGATTGCTTACATATCAGGCCTTATGAAAAAACACCGCGACGGTGCGGGCTACGGCCCTGCCAATCAAAAGCGCAGGAACGGTGCTACAGAAGCTGCCAAGCGTGGTGCGCTGGCGGTACTTATTCGCTCCGTAGGGACGGACAGTCACCGCTTTCCCCATACAGGACAAATGGGATATGCCAAAGATACCAAGAAAATTCCTATAGCTGCCATGTCGGCTCCGGACGCGGACCAACTCGACCGGATATTTAATATGGGGCAAGACGTAGAGATTAAACTTCATCTCGACACCCGTGACCTCGGGGAGCTAACCTCCGGTAATGTTATGGCTGAAATTCGCGGGTCTGAGAAACCAGACGAAATCATTCTTATTGGTGCGCATCTGGATAGTTGGGATATGGGCACAGGTGCCGTAGACGACGGGGCTGGGGTCGGTATTGTGATGGGGGCCGCCAAAGTGTTGATGGAATCAGGACTTAAGCCCAAACGGACGATCCGTGTTGTGCTTTTTGGTGCTGAAGAAATCGGTCTGATCGGGGCTCATGCCTATGTGGCTGCCCACAAAGAGACGCTTGGTCAGCATGTTTTGGCGACCGAATCTGATTTCGGCGCCGGTAGAATTTACGGCCTGCAAGCCGGAAGATCTGAGGCTAACAAAGCTGCCATAGCGGCAATGGCACCGGAATTTGCCTATTTAGGTATTGAACCCAAAGACGGCGTCACGAACGGTGGGCCAGACATTATCCCCTTGGACGCACAGGGCGTACCGACCGTGCGGCTCAACCAAGACGGGACGGATTATTTCGACCTGCACCATACACCGGACGATACGTTCGATAAAATTGACCCCAAAGCCATGCAGCAAAATGTTGCGGCCTATGCCACATTGATCTGGTTGGCGTCTGAATCTGAAAGTAATTTTAGAGATAAATAAAAGGAGAAAACCCATGCGCTTTTCAAAAAAAATTGTTGCTGTACTCTTGGCGACAACATTATTTTCTACAAATGCACATGCCGAGGATTTAAATAAATTATACAGATATTTACACGCTAATCCTGAACTGTCTTTGATGGAAACAAAGACCGCTTCTCTCTTGGCTGGCAAGCTAAATGACATGGGTTTTGAGGTCACCGAAAAAGTCGGCGGAACGGGCGTTGTTGCTGTCATGAAAAACGGCGACGGCCCAACGGTTATGATCCGTGCAGATATGGACGCGCTACCGGTTAAAGAGCAAACGGGTGTCTCCTATGCCAGCACAGCTATAACACCGAACCGGGACGGCATAGAAAAACCCGCCATGCATGCCTGTGGTCATGATATTCATATGACGGTACTTATTGGTACGGCGAAGCGCATGGTCGCAGAGAAAGCCGATTGGTCGGGTACATTGGTGATGATTTTACAGCCCGCCGAAGAACTTGGCCTTGGTGCGCGTATGATGATCGCAGACGGCTTGTTCACACGCTTTCCCAGGCCTGATTACAATTTAGCACTTCACGATAATCCCGCCATGGCATCAGGGACGGTTGGAATTGTGCCGGGCTATGCGCTCGCCAATGTTGATAGTGTCGATATCACCGTGCGCGGCATTGGCGGTCACGGGGCTTATCCGCACACGACCAAAGACCCGGTTGTACTGGCTTCGCAAATGGTTGTTGCTTTTCAGACGATTGTATCTCGCGAAACCTCGCCGCTTGATGCTGCCGTACTCACTGTTGGTTCAATCCACGGCGGTACCAAGCACAATATTATTTCTGATGAAGTCAAACTACAACTGACTTTGCGTTCCTATAAGGACAAAGTGCGCATGAATACGATTAATTCCATCAAGCGCATAGCGGACGGCCTTGGTCGTGCGGCAGGTTTGCCAGATAATAAATTACCGATTGTGACAGTACGCGATAAAGAATTTACGCCCGCAACCTATAATGATCCTGAGCTTGGAGATACCATAAAACTATCTATTGGTGCTGAAATTGGTGCGGATAATGTCGTAGATATGCAGCCGGTTATGGGCGGCGAAGATTTTGGTGCTTTTGGTCGTATTGAGCCAAAAATTCCGAGCTTTTTGTTCTGGCTCGGTGCGGTTGATGCAGACGTAATTGCAAAGGCGAAAAAAGACGGGACAACGCTACCGTCCTTACATTCACCGTTTTTTGCACCTGATTACGAGCCAACTATTGAGACCGGTGTCGCTGCTATGACTGCGGCGGCGCTTGATTTAATGAAAGCGGAATAACCTCTATGGCATTACCCAAAATACTGCAAAACCTAGAACTGCCTGTTATTGGCGCACCTATGTTTATTGTCTCTGGCCCAGAGTTGGTGATTGCACAGTGCAAGGCCGGGATTGTTGGTTCATTTCCTGCGCTAAATGCAAGACCCGCCGATCAGCTCGAAGTCTGGATACGGCGGATTAAAACCGAACTTGCCCAATATCAAAAAGAAAACCCTGACAAAAAAGTTGCGCCCTTCGCGGTCAACCAAATTTGCCATATGTCCAATACCCGCTTGCAACAGGACATGGAAACCTGTGTGCGCGAACAGGTGCCTATTATCATTACGTCCTTACGCCCGCCTAAGGTTATTATTGATGCCGTGCATTCTTACGGCGGTATTGTACTGCATGACGTTATCAATATTCGTCACACCAAGAAGGCCTTGTCCGAGGGTGCGGACGGCATAATTGCCGTTTGTGCAGGTGCTGGTGGCCATGCGGGGGTGTTATCGCCTTTTGCATTAGTGCCGGAAATACGCGCGTTTCACGACGGGCCTCTGATGTGTTCTGGTTCTATTTCCACCGGCGGGAGTGTTTTAGGGGCTCAAGCGATTGGTGCAGATTTAGCGTATATTGGCACACGGTTTATTGCTTGCAAGGAAGCCAACGCACCGGAAGATTACAAGCAGATGATTATTGATGCTTCAGGACAGGACATTGTTTATTCGTCTTTGTTTACGGGCATTCACGGGAATTATTTGAAAGGGTCTGTGCGCGCTGCGGGGCTTGATCCTGAAAATTTACCCTCTGCTGATAAATCGGCAATGAATTTTGGCTCAGATGGTTCTGATGCAAAGGCCTGGAAAGATATTTGGGGCTCAGGGCAGGGTGTTGGCAGCATCCATAGCGCGCCCAGTGTTGCTGAAATTGTTGCAGAACTAAAATCGGAATATGATGAGGCCAAGCAGCGCTTGGGCGTTTGTTAAAACTTGGTATTGACTAGGAACAGACCCTAGATATCTATCTACGAAAATCGGTATATCTATCTACGAAAATCGGTCAGAACTTACGGTTTTTACCTTTCCGACAAAATAGAGCAGTGTTTGTCTGTTAATTTTTAAGGATAGTACAGCTTTCGCCATTGCATTTTTTGTCCATTTAATGTTATTTGTTATTGGCATTAATGGCAAATGACCTTGAGGGAGGACATTTTTTAAAATCGTGCAATTGAGCGTAACGCAGTAACAGTTAAAACGGCACCCAATCGCCGTAAATTATTTATTATTCCAAGAAGGGGATATTCTATGTCTGACATTTTAGAAAGTATTACGAGCTGCGGCATTTGGCCATTGCTTGTTGGTGCAATAATCGGGTTGATTATTGGCTGGATCATTTGGGGTCGCAAGACACATGTTGGTGATCTGACAAGTGAAGGCGAAGGCCAACTCCGTGCGGAAGCTGATAGTCTTAGAGCACGTATTAATGAACTTGAGACTGAAGCTGGGGATAATAAACTTTCTGCCGCGTCTGCCGCCGCATCTACAACAGGTGACGATGATGACGAGACATATGCTCTTGAATGGCGTAACCGTTATTTGGCTGCTCGGGTGAAATATCTTGAGGGCCGCATTTCCGAGGCGCCTAAAGCCAAACCGGCAGCCAAGAAAAAGCCAGCCGCCAAGAAGAAAGCAGCCGCTAAAAAAGTTGTGAAGAAAGCTGCACCTAAAAAGGCGGCTACTGCGAAGACAACCAAAGCCAAGCCCGCTAAAAAAGTTGTAGCCAAGAAAGCTCCGGCTAAAAAAGCAGCTACAAAGAAGGCACCGGCTAAGAAAGCTCCGGCCAAAAAAACACCCGCTAAGAAAGCTGCATCACCGAATGCAAAATATCTGGCTGAAGTTCGTAAATATGACGCGAAGGCAAGTGCCAAAGTTGTAGACAACATCGTCAAATATTGCGGAATTTCTCTGCGTAGTCGCGATTCTTCATTGGTTGCCTGTTCAGACGAAAAAGAGTTGAACACAGTGGCCACTGGCTTTTGTACCAAAAAACTTGGCATGACCAAAGGTCAAAAGGACCTTGTTAAAGACGTATGTGCCCAGATGAAAGGGCAACGCTTTAAGAACCGTGTGACGTTCTATTATTTATGTGCAAAGTCTGCGCGCAAGATGACAGTGTTCAAATAGGCGCAAGTTTATAACATTTTTATTTTAAAAGCCTGCCTTTTGGCGGGCTTTTTTGTTGTGTTTAACCGCTAAATTTTTATCCAAGAAAAAACGTATCCACGGTTTTCGTAAGTGCCTTATTCTTGCGCCATGATAGCAAATCTACATATTCAAACCGCAAATATAATGTGGGATATATCGCGTTGGCCGAATTTTTCGCCGTCCGAAATGGCTTGTCGCCATTGCGGCGAATTGTATCCTTGGCCAGAGTTTATGGACCGCTTGCAGCAAGCCCGGGTTTTGGCGGCAAGTCCATTTCATATCAATTCTGCTCACAGATGCTCACTACACAATGCCCGCATTGGCGGCGCACCCTTGTCCCAACATTTGAAATTGGCGGTAGATATCAGGCTCGCAGGACATGACCCCCATGCCCTTTATCAGGTTTGCAAGCAGGCGGGGTTTACAGGGTTTGGTTTTTACCAGACATTTCTTCACATCGACCTAGGCCGAGAGCGGTCTTGGTACGGCAACACAAAGGCAAAACAATTATGGCAAATTTATTAAGTATCGGCGCTGATGCAGTTGCAGGCGGCGTATTTGGAATAGTCGGTACGGCACTGGGCCGTGCCGCATCTTATTTCGAGCGCAAGCAAACATTCGCCCAAGAAGAAAAACGCTGGGGGCATGAATTGCAACTTCACGAACTGCAAATGCGCGCCAATAAACAGGAAACCGAAATGGAACTGGCCATTGCAGCCCAAAAAGGATCATGGGACGGGTTGAAAGCCTCACTTGATGCAGATGCAAATATTGGTGTTGCAGCCCAGTGGGTGATTAACATTTTGCGCCTTGTGCGGCCAACACTGACCTTATCACTTTGGTTGATTACCGCATGGATATTCGCCCGCACACAAGACGGCGACATAGCCAATGCAGCGGTTTTTGCCGCAACGGCAGCAACCTTGTGGTGGTTTGGCGACCGGGCACCAAAACCTAAACACCCAATTTCAGGCTGATAAATTTGCGATTGAGAATATACTAATCATCAATATGGCAGAGAGTAAAAATATGCCGTAAACCGAGCTTACAATTGTGGTTGTCATTATGGTTTTAAACCAGCCCCGATTAAACATGCGCTTGAGCGAGAGCGGTAAGTAAATTATGAACATGATCACCAAAGATCTGGCGACAATGCTACCGGGTATTATCTTTGCCAGGATTACGGCAAACAGCAAGGTCATGAAAAACACGGCGTGAATATACATGGCGTGGATAAGGTGATCATATAAAAGTGCAGTGGGGCCCCGGATAAAAATGGCCCCGAGTATCATTGCAAATGGCACCATAAAAAACATAACGCGCGGCAACCATGTATTAAAGGCTGCATTAAATTGCTTTGGATTTTTCAGGAAAATTTGAAAGGCTTTAAGGGGTTCGTCTTGTGAAGATGTGTCTGCATTGGCATCTTCCGGCTTATCTTCAACTTGAATGGTTTTTAAAAAGCCTTCCGTTGCTGCATCATCGGAGAGTTTTTCAAACGTTTTCTGTGACTGAAAAAACAGAGGCTTGATACTATAATTGTTTAACAGTGATAGGGAATCTTCACCGATTAAATTATCAATTTTTTCTGCATCGGCAGCTTCAATTTCAACTTTAGCCTTTGGCTGAACGGACACGGCAAAGAGATTTGTTTGCGTGATAGCCAGAAACCCGAAAAACATGAAGCTGACAACTAGGTAGACACGTATAGGCGGAGAATAGATGGTGCGGCTCCCATTAGCATAGGCATGGGCGACTTTGCCGGGCTTAAGCAGTAAGTCGGCCCAAGTACGCCACATCCTGCCTTCGAATGAGAACAGTCCGCCAAGGCTTTCTCCGATTAACCGCCATAAAGATCGTCGTAAATCATCATTTTTTTGGCCGCAATTGCCGCAATAAATTTGCTCAATTTTCGCGCCGCAAGATTTACAGTCTTCAGAGGTGTTTTCGGTAGGGACTGGTTTTTTATCTCCCGCTACGGCGGCTGCAAGTACAATACCCTCCTCGGTTTCACCTAAATCCGTACTCATTTAATTCCCCCGAATGAAACCTGAAATTAGTTGCTTATAAGCAACTAATTGCATATAAAAAGATTGTACCTAAGGTCTCTATGACTTAGCATGCAAAAAAACATAGCAAAGAACAGAGGAATGCACAATGTATTCAGGACAAAGTATCGCAATTACTGGTGCAGGCGGTGGTATAGGGCGGGCTATGGCTGAAAAATTTATCGCAGAGGGTGCTAAAGTAGCCATTTCCGACATCAACCAAGAACTTGTCGAAAAAACCGCAGCCGAAATTGGTGCGGCGGCATTTACGTGTGACGTATCGAGTGAAGATGCTATAACGGCTTTCATTAAAGGCGCAGAGGCTGTCAATGGCCCCATAGACGTCTTTGTTTCTAATGCAGGTGTTGGATTTCCCGATGAACCCGGTGGGCATGCTGCGGGCGGCTCCAATGAGAGTTGGGACCTCAGTTGGCAGATTAATGTAATGTCCAGTGTTTATGCTGGGCGGGCTTTAATCCCCGCGTGGAAAGAGCGTGGGCAGGGCAGGTTTATTATTGTTGCGTCTGCTGCGGGTCTTTTGGCACAAGTCTATACCGGTTCCTATACCACAACAAAACATGCGGCGGTTGGATTTGCTGAATATATGGCGATCATGCATAAGGGCGACGGCATCAAAGTTCACTGTGTCTGTCCGCAATATGTCAAAACCAATATGACCAAGGGCATGAAAGAAATTAAAGATGGCCCGGACAAACATTTGGAGGCATCGGATGTTGCCGATAGCTTGTTTGCCGCTATGGCCAATGATGAATTTTTAGTATTGCCGCATCCAATTATTGGAGATTATTTTAGGGCAAAAGCATCAAACCATGATCGTTATATCGGCGGCATGGCTAAACAGATAAAGAAATTGGACAAGGGGCATATCCCAAATATATAGGAGATGAAGATGGCACGATTTGATTTGAGCGGCAAAGTAGCCCTTGTAGCGGGCGCAAGCCGGGGCATTGGTGCGGCAATTGCCCATGCTATGGCGGAGCAGGGCGCTCATGTGATTTGCACATCGCGCAAGGTTGAGGATTGCCAAAAAGTTGCGGACGAAATAATCGCAAACGGCGGTAAAGCCAGTGCAATGACCTTGCATTTGGGGGTTATGGAAAACCTAGATAATGCCATCACCAGAATTGCTGCGGCGCATGGGCGGCTCGATATCCTTATCAATAACGGTGCGACCAATGTGTTTTACGGGCCAGCCCATAAATGTCCTGAAAGTGCTTATGACAAGACCATGGAGGTCAATGTTAAGGGGCCATATTTCCTGACGGCTAAAGCTATACCGTTGATGATCAAAGGCGGCGGCGGTGCCGTTGTCAATGTTGCCAGTATCGACGGACTACAGCCGGGTTTGCTGCGCACGGTTTACGGTATGACCAAAGCGGCAGTCATAAATATGACCAAAGGGTATGCCAAGGAATATGGTCGTAAAAACATTCGCGTCAATGCGCTATTGCCTGGGTTCACGGATACAAAATTGGCGAGTGCACTCAAAGAAATGCCGGGTATTGAACAGTATTTGGATGCAAACCTTGCCATATCCCGCATGGCACAACCCGAAGAAATGGTCGGTGCGGTTTTGCTTATGGTGTGTGATGAGGGGTCTTATATTACGGGAGAAAGCATTGTTGTTGACGGCGGTATGACAATTTAAATGGAGACTAACCCAACCATCGAGGTAAGAAACGGCGAAGAGCTTGATATTGCGGCCGTGGATGCAGTTTTGAAATCTGCCGTGCCGGGTTTGGAGGGGAAACCCACCGTCAAGCAATATGCGAGCGGCGCATCCAACCTGACCTATGCACTTGACTATCCTGACAGGCGTTTGGTAATGCGCCGCCCTCCTTATGGCACCAAGCCAAAATCTGGTCATGATATGCACAGGGAATACCGCGTGATGACGGCCCTGAAACCCGTATTGCCAGCCGTCCCTAAAACGTTATATTACACGGACGATACAGACATTATCGGTGCCGAATTTTATGTTATGCAGCGGGTAGAGGGGCATCTTATTCACGAAAAAATCCCTGCCGACTGGACTGAAAACTACGGTTGGGACGAAGGTAAAACCCGTAAGCTTTGCTACTCTTTTTTTGATAAATTAATCGCGTTACATCAGGTCGATTATAGAGCAATCGGGTTGGAAGATTTTGGCCGTCCAATTGGCTATGTAGAGCGACAAATTCTGGGGTGGAACAAGCGCTATGAAAAAGCGCTGACACCAGACGTGGATGCATTCGAAGATGTCCGGGGTTGGCTAGATGCGAACCGTCCAAAAACCGAAAAAGGTGCGGCCGTTTTACACGGTGATTTCCGCATAGATAATTTGATATTGGACACTGACGACCCAACCAAAATCAATGCTATTCTTGATTGGGAAATCTCGGCCCTTGGTGACCCGTTAATGGATCTCGGCAATACATTGGCCTACTGGATTGAAGCAGATGACCCTGCGCCCATGCATGCGCTATCGCGCCAGCCAAGCGCGGCATCTGGCATGCTAAGCCGCAAAGAAATATTGGCTTATTACGCCGAAAAAACCGGTGCGGATGTCAGCAATTTTCATTTCTACTATGTTTACGGCATTTTTCGTCTTGCCGTTATTTTACAGCAAATTTACTACCGTTATTACCACGGACAAACCAAAGATAAGCGGTTCAAAATGTATGCACCCATGGTCAATATTTTGGGCGGTGTGGCCCGCGCCCGTATTGCAGACGGTGAAATTTAGGAGAAAACATGCCTGATTTAGAAATTTTCAGAACCGAAACCCGTGCATGGCTAGAGGAAAATTGCCCGCCGGAAATGCGAAAACCTATGAACCGCGAAACCGATGCGTGTTGGGGCGGACGCAATTGGGTTTTTCAAAGCGAAGATCAAAAACTGTGGCTAGAGCGTATGGCGGCCAAAGGCTGGACAGCGCCAAGTTGGCCCAAACAATACGGCGGCGCAGGGTTGAGCCGCGCCGAGGACAAGATATTACAGCAAGAAATGAAGCGTATTGGCGCACGGCCTGCACTCCTTAGTTTTGGCATCTGGATGCTGGGGCCTGCACTTTTGAAATTCGGTACCGAGGAACAAAAAATGCGCTATCTGCCTGAAATATGTCGCGGTGAAATCCGCTGGTGTCAGGGTTATAGCGAGCCAAATGCAGGGTCTGATTTGGCGTCTCTTGCCACCAAATGCGAAGATAAAAATGGTCATTTTCTCGTCAATGGCTCAAAAGTCTGGACGAGTTATGCCGACGAGGCCGACTGGATTTTCTGTCTGGTACGGACGGATAATACGGGCAAGAAACATCACGGGATCAGCTTCATCTTGTTTGATATGCAAAGCGAGGGCGTGAGCACTAAGCCGATTAAACTGATTTCCGGCCGCTCGCCGTTCTGCGAAACGTTTTTTGAAAATGTCAAAGTTCCCAAAGAAAACCTAGTCGGGGAGCGCGACAAGGGCTGGTCAATTGCCAAATATTTGCTGACCCATGAGCGCGAAATGATTGGCGATAGTGGCAATCTTAAGCCCGTCGCACAGATGGTTGCAGAAATGGGCATTGAACCCGATGCAGCCTTACAGGCAAAAATCACAAAGTTGAGCATTGATGAATGGGCGTTCGCGCAGACCATGAATCGGATGTTGGCCGAGGCCAAAGCCGGGGCAAGCCTTGGCGCGAAATCATCCATGATGAAATATTACGGCACCGAGCTTAACAAGCGCCGTTACGAAGTGATGATGGATGCTGCAGGCATGGACGGACTTGAATGGGAAAGTGAGCGCTCTAACGATGGTCAATTGGCGCGGCAATGGCTGCGCACCAAAGGAAACTCAATTGAGGGCGGTACATCGGAAATCCAGCTTAATATTATTGCTAAACACATATTAGAATTACCGGGGACGTAAAATGGGGCTTTTATTAACAGACGACGAAAAAATGTTACAAGAAAGCGCCGAAGGTTTTTTTGTGGATAAAGCACCGGTATCGAAATTACGCGCATTGCGCGACGAACGGGATGCAAATGGATATTCCAAGGAGCTGTGGGCTGAGATGGCCGAAATGGGCTTTACGGGGGTATTGGTGCCCGAGGAACACGGCGGGTTTGACATGGGCTTTATGGCGGCGGGGTTAATTGCGGAACAAATGGGCCGCAACCTCAGTTCCTCACCATTTTTGTCTACATCCGTATTGGCCTCTACGGCTTTGAAACATGCAGGCGGCGAACATGCAGCCAAGCTGTTACCAGAATTGGTGAGGGGGGACGTAACGATTGCTTTAGCCGTCGACGAGGGCCGTAAGCATAACCCTGACGATATTCAGATGATGGCAAGTCCGTCTGGGAACGGTTTTAAACTCAATGGTAAAAAGGCGGTGGTGGTTGATGGTCATGTAGCCGATCAAATAATAGTCGCGGCTGGGACTGAAAATGGTCTGACATTATTTGTCGTTCCTGCGAATGCTGCAGGTTTGGAGACAGAGCGCACCATCATGGTCGATAGTCGCAATGCCGCGCGCATGGTGTTTGAAGACGTGGCAGTAACCGGCGAACAGGTGCTCGGCGAAGTTGGCAGGGGTGCGGAGATATTAACTGCAGCCCTCAATGCAGGTAGGGCAGTCTTGGCAGCAGAGATGCTCGGGGCGTCGGCGCAAGTGTTTGAGGCGACCAATGAATACCTGAAAGAGCGCAAACAATTCGGCAAAATAATCGGCGAGTTTCAAGCCCTGCAACACCGCTTGGCGCATCTGTATTGTGAGCTTGAATTAGCGCGCACGGCTGTCCTTTCTGCGCTCACGGCTCTTGATGAAAACCCGAAAAGTGCGGGGCCGTTCGTCTCTATGGCAAAGGCAAAATTGGGTGCGGTTGCCAAGCTGGCGGCCCTTGAGGCCGTGCAGCTTCACGGCGGTATGGGCATGACGGACGAGCTGGATATCGGGCTATATTTAAAACGTATTAGAGTGGCTCAAGAATTATTAGGCGATGCTGATTTTCACGTGGCGCAAATTATAAAGTAAAAAATAAGGAAATAATATCATGGATTTAGGTGTAACAGATAAAGTCAAGCCACTGATTGCAAAAGTGCGCAAAATGATGCAAGAGGAGATAATTTCTCTTGACGCAGAATACCATAAGGAGGTCGGGAAAACCGGCGATCGGTTCGAGTTTACGGATCGTCAAAACGAAATCCGTGAAGGATTAAAGCAAAAAGCCAAAGACGCCGGGTTGTGGAATTTTTGGCTCACGGGATCGGATCAAGGCTACGGCTTGACCACGGTGGAATACGCCTATCTGGCCGAGGAAATGGGCTGGTGTACTTTGGGGCCAGAGGTGTTTAATTGTTCTGCGCCCGATACTGGCAATATGGAAGTGCTGGAGCGTTACGGTAACGGCGAGCAAAAAGCAAAATGGTTGCGGCCACTCTTAGACGGGGAAATCCGTTCGGCCTATTTGATGACCGACCCTGGTGTAGCCTCAAGCGATGCGACTAATATTATGTTCAGCGCCGTTAAGGACGGAAATGAATGGGTGCTTAACGGGGAAAAACATTGGGCCAGCGGTGCGGGTGACCCACGCTGTTCGGTCTATATCTTGATGGCCAGAACCGAAGTCGATGGTCCGCGTCATGGTAGCCATTCTATGTTCGTCCTTGATGCCGATTTACCGGGTATTGAAATCCTACGCCCCATGCAGGTGTTCGGGAATGATGATGCACCCCATGGTCACATGCATATCCGCTTTACCAATGTCCGTATTCCCGCCGATGCTTTGTTGATCGGTGAGGGGCGCGGATTTGAAGTCTCCCAAGGCCGTCTTGGGCCTGGTCGTATTCACCACTGTATGCGTGCGGTCGGGCAAGCCGAACGGGCTTTGGAGCTCTTGTGCAAACGTTCCCTGGAGCGCGAAGCCTTTGGCCGTGTATTGGCCAAGCTCGGCGCAAATTACGACATTATCGCCGAAGCGCGCATAGAGATTGAACAAACCAGATTACTGTGCCTGAAAGCCGCATGGATGATGGATCAAGGCGATTTGAAAGCTGCCGCCCCATATATCTCCATGATTAAAGTCGCCGCGCCGCGCACCGCCCTTAATGTCATCGACGAAGCCATGCAAATGCACGGCGGTCTCGGCGTTTCCCAAGACACACCGCTAGCCTATATGTGGACAAGTGTAAGAACATTGCGCCTAGCCGACGGCCCCGACGCTGTACACCGCATGCAAGTAGCAAGAACCGAGCTAAAACCTTACACAAATCGGGGGTAGGGCTTAGATGATGATTGAATAGGTAGGATTAACACAAAGCTCACCACCAAACACACCGTTCCTACCCATATTTATGAGCTATCGAGTAAAGCTCAAAGATATTGAGGAAATATGGCGGCTAAAGCGAAAAACTGGTTCCGCAACCGCACGCGGCTTTGGCATTGGGGTTATGGATTTTGAAGGCTGAACCGATGAGTTCTTGCACATAGTCAATTTCACTGTCTTGCAAAAATTCTTGGGAAATTTCATCGATCAGTATTTTTGCACCGTCTAGCTCAAGGATTAAATCGTCGGCGTTAGGCGTATCAGCAAAATCAAATGCATATTGAAAACCGGAACAGCCACCGCCATTGACCGCCACGCGTAAAAATTTACCACCCGCTTGCTTAGCCATAATTGCATTGATTTGCTTGGCGGCAGAACTACTCATTGTAATATTCGGGGAAATATTGGGATTAGTGGATGTACCTGGCATATAACAATCGCTTTTCAAATTTAGTTACTTACCATATAGGGAATAAAACAAAAAGGTGAATAGGTTTTGAAAAATTTTTCTCCCAGGCGTGCCATATTTTCTCCGAAGAGAGAAAGAGCAATATTTGCCAGTGACCCGGATTTGTCCCGTGGTCGTAAAATCGGTCAGGTTGGAAAATCCGAGCGGACAATCTTTCAGCATGACAAAGACCGGATTATTCACTCAACAGCCTTTCGCCGGCTGAAGGGCAAGACGCAGGTGTTTGTAGCCCATGAGGGTGATACTTACCGTACCCGTTTGACCCATTCTCTGGAGGTCGCGCAAATTGCCCGTTCAATCGCCCGTGTGCTCGGACTGGATGAAGATTTGGCTGAATGCCTGGCACTTGCGCACGATCTTGGTCACCCACCATTTGGTCATAGCGGCGAAACTGCCCTGCAAAAAGTCATGCAGCCTTATGGGGGCTTTGATCATAACGCGCAGACACTGCGCATCATTGAAAAACTCGAAGGCCGTTACGCTGAATTTGACGGACTAAACCTGTGTTGGGAGACTTTAGAAGGTATCGCCAAACATAATGGGCCTCTCATTGACGCAGATCATCCCGAAAGTGATTTGCCGTGGGCTTTAACTGCCCTGGATGATTGGCGCGGGTTGGAGTTGGATACATTCGCTGGGCCCGAGGCTCAAGTTGCTGCATTGGCGGACGATATTGCCTATAATAATCACGATATTGATGATGGTCTTGGAGCGGGGCTGTTTTCAATCGAGGATGTGAGCCAGGTGCCTTTGGTCGGTCGTGCCTTTGCAGATGTGCGAGAGCGTTACCCGGATATTGCGCGCGACCGGCTTATCCACGAAGTTATCCGTGATCTCATTGGCTATATGGTGGCCGATGTACTTAAGGAAAGCAGAAAACGTCTCGCGGAGCATGATCCTAAAAGTGCAGACGATATTCGTGTATTGGGCCAGCCAATTATTGCATTTTCAGATAAATACCGCTGCGAGGAAAAGCCTTTACGTAAATTCTTGTTTGAAAACATGTACCGCCACTACAAAGTCAACCGGATGATGGGGCAGGCAGTACGTGTAGTCGAGGAATTATTCACCCTGTTTATCGAAGACCCAAGCCTGCTTCCGACTGATACCTATGTCCAGTGTGAAGGCGAGAAAACTGCCAAAACCGCGCGGGTTATCTGTGATTATATAGCAGGAATGACGGATCGGTATGCTATTGAAGAGCACCGCAAGCTGTTTTCAGTTACAGGTTATTTGTAACCTTTCATTAACCTTGCGAGTGGCATTCTAAATACTGGTGTTTCATGCTAATACGGACAGGGTATAGTTCGCAAATATGCGATTCGCAAAACCATAGTTACGGCGCATAATTTGAGGGTAGCCATAAAGGAATTAAGGCCTAAAGGATAAAAATGGAAAACGAGCCACAAGACGCTTATCTCCCGGGTTCGCAAGATCCAACACAGCCATTTGATGTGCGTGCACAGTCGGGTAGAGGCGGCATGTTTAAGCTGGCTGGCTTTGTAGCATTTATGTTGATTGTGGCAGTTATTGTTTCGAAGCTATTTGCGTCTGGCACAAGAGAGCGAGAGCAAATTCCGCGTATATTGGCTGATAACACACCTTATAAAGAAGTGCCTTTGGAGCGCGGCGGGGCGCAGACACCCAATCAAGACAAAGAGATTTATCAGGTCTTGAACGGAACAAATACTGAAGGCACCGTAAAAACCGTGCCAGTAGCTGAAGAGCCTTTACCAAAACCAGAACCCGAAACTGAAACCGAAACTGAAACCAGTTCAAAGCCTGCGGCAAATATTGTGATTAAAGATTCTGAAACTGTCAAACCCTTACCGCAACAACCCGTTCTTGCTAAGCCTCAGCCGAATCGGAATACGCAGACACGCTCAGGTAATTATGTTGTACAGGTCGCCGCATTACGCTCTCGTAGCGAGGCGGAGACAATGTGGAACAATTTAACAGGTAAAATGAGCGGCATATTAACTTCAAATCATTTTTCTGATATTAAGCGTGTCGATCTTGGTTCGCGGGGTATTTATTACCGGTTGCGGGTTAGTGGTCTGGCTAACAAAACGGCTGCAGATCAATTGTGCCAAAAGCTCAAAGCGGCAAAGCAGGACTGTATAGTAACGCAAAAATGACCATAAATGCCGCCATATTTGGCTGTCGTGGCCCCGAGCTTCTCGCGACAGAGGCTGTGTTCTTTCGCGATTGTAATCCCTTCGGATTTATTCTGTTTGGCCGTAATATAGAGACACCAAACCAGGTACGGCGCTTATGTGCAGATTTACGAAATGCAGTTGGGCGCGACGCATTGATTTTTGTTGACCAGGAAGGTGGGCGCGTACAGAGGTTAGGGCCGCCCCACTGGCGTAAGGCACCCTATGCTTTCGATTTTGGTGAATTATACCGAATTAATAAGCAAGATGCACTGCGCGCAATTTGGTTAAATTTTCGGATGATTGCTGAAGATTTACGCGAAGTCGGTATTACGGCTAATTGCGCCCCCGTAGTGGATTTGCCAGTGTTTGGCGCCGATGCCATTATCTCGGACCGTGCATTTTCCCGCGACCCGGAAGAAATGATTGTTATGGCTAATGCTTGTATGGACGGTTTAACCGCTGGCGGCGTTGTGCCGGTAATCAAACATATCCCCGGTCATGGCCGTGCCACAGTTGACAGCCATAAAGCCTTGCCGGTCATTACTGAAACTTTGGAAGAATTGGAGGTTACGGATTTCGTGCCGTTCAAAGCGCTCGCGCAAACCCCTGTTGCCATGACTGCTCATATCGTCCTTGATTGCGTTGACCCTGATTTACCCGTTACCATCTCAAGGCCTGCGTTTCAAAAAATAGTGCGCGAAAAGCTTGGCTATGACGGACTGGTAATGAGTGACGATTTGGATATGAAGGCACTGGAAGGCGAACAGAAAGATTTGGCCACCAAAGCCCTTGCCGCTGGTTGCGATATTGTATTACAATGCAGTGGTCATTTAAGCGACATGGTCAATGTGGCCAAGGGTTTAAAACCGCTTGCGGGGGATAGTCTTAGACGTGCAAGGCAAGCTGAATTATTACCTGAATTTTTAGAGCCTATCAACGCTGCTTCTGCACTGGAAGAATACACAGCATTGATGCGCCAGTTGGACCCAGAAACATGAGTACGGATTTCCAGGATGAATTGGCGTTTGAAGCCGTCGATGATGCCGTAGAGGAGGGACGTGCCCTTATCCTCGATATTGACGGATATGAGGGCCCACTGCATTTATTGTTGGAATTGGCACGCATGCAAAAAGTTGATCTGGCGCGGATTTCCATTTTGGAACTTGCGGATCAATATGTTGATTTTATCAAGAACGCGAAAGATGTACGTATCGAACTGGCGGCAGATTATTTAGTCATGGCCTCTTGGCTGGCCTATCTTAAATCCCGACTAATATTACCAACCGTAGACGGTGAAGAGCAATTGCCCGAAGCCGAAGAACTGGCCGCACATTTGGCGTTTCGTTTGCAAAGGCTGGATGCTATGCGCCGCGCGGCAGACGGCTTGTTTAAACTTAAAATGGTTGGACAAAGCATTTTTGTGCGCGGTGCACCAGAAGGTTTGCGGTCTCGAACGTCGCCTTTATACTTGGCGGAAATATTTGATATGCTCAAAGCATATGGCGATATTCGCTCACAGGCTTCAATCCGCGACCACAAATTGCCTGAACCATTAGTATTGGCACTGGTAGAAGCCCGTCAACGACTACACCGCGCTATTGGCATGAATATGGAGTGGCGTACTTTTGATGATTTGCTGCCGGGCGGTGCGGACTTTGATAGACCGCTACCAAGTAAAACCATCAAAGCTAGCTCAATGCTTGCAGGCTTGGAACTTGCCAAGGAAGGCAAATTAGAAATCAAACAATCAAAACCATATGCACAGATTTATATGCGCGGTAAGCCCCAAAGAAACGAAGAAAACTGAGGAATAGTCATGACCGATAAAGGTAAGCCATCACCCCGAGTTGAAACTGCCGCCGCTGGAATAGAAAACGATGTCATTGACCTCAATGAACGTTTGCAGACGCGTAAAGACGGTGAGAGCATGGAAGCCGACATGCGCTTGCTAGAAGCTTTGTTGTTCGCGGCGGTTGAGCCAATTGATATAGGGACTTTGCGCGAGCGTATGCCAGATGGCTGTGATGTCGGGGCATTAATTGCAAGGCTTGCACGGGATTACGCAGGGCGCGGGGTAAATCTGGTGCGTGTTGCAGAGCGTTGGCGGTTTCAGACGGCTCCTGATCTTGAGCATAACCTCGTTGATATTCGTGAAGCACCGCGCAAGCTGTCTAAGGCTGCTCTTGAGACGCTCGCCATCATTGCTTATCACCAGCCAGTCACCCGCCCAGAAATTGAAGATGTGCGCGGTGTGGCAGTATCGGGCGGTACGATTGATGTATTGATGCAATTGGGCTGGATCCGTATACGTGGTCGCAGACGAACGCCGGGCCGGCCTGTGACATACGGCACAACAGAAGATTTCCTCGCGCATTTTAATTTGGAGCAAGTCACTGATCTACCCGGACGCGACGACCTGAAAGCCGCCGGCCTGCTTGATCCGCGCATTCCCAAAGATTTTGAAGTCCCAACCCCGATGATGTCTATGGATATAGACGAAGACCCATACGCGGAAGACGGTGAGGACGAGGAAGACGACGGGGAATTCGTAATGGACTTTATGGAAGACGACGAAAAGCCGGACTTGGATGCTTAGAATTAGATGATTAGAAATTGAGTGGATGATTAAACGTCTAAATCTTCGATGAAGCGGGCATTGTCCTGGATGTATTGATAGCGTAAATCTGCGCTTTTACCCATGAGGGTTTCGACCAAGGCTTCGGTGCTTGGTAGGTTTTCAGGGTCAATTGTTATACGGGCGAGGGTGCGGGTATCCGGATCCATTGTCGTAACTTTTAGCTGTGCCGGCATCATTTCGCCTAAGCCTTTAAACCGTCCTATTTCAATTTTACCGCGTCCTTTAAACTCGGTTTCAATCAAATGATCTTTGTGTATTTCGTCGTTCGCATACATGGATTTTCCGCCCTGGCTTATCCTAAATAATGGCGGCATCGCCATATATAGACGGCCTTCGTCGATCAGCGTCGGCATATAGCGATAGAAAAATGTAATGAGCAGAGCCGCGATATGGGCGCCGTCAACGTCGGCATCGGTCATGATAATGACCCGTTCATAACGCAGATCATCAGGGTTGAATTTTTTGCCGATGCCGACACCAAGCGCGGTTGCCAAATCATTGATTTCTTTATTGGCTTGAATTTTGGCGAGGCTGGCGCTTTCGACATTGAGGATTTTGCCTTTGAGCGGCAAAATGGCTTGTGTTTTGCGGTTCCGGGCTTGCTTAGCAGACCCGCCCGCGCTCTCGCCCTCAACGATGAATATTTCTGTGTCTTCGGAGGATTTATTAGAGCAATCAGCCAATTTACCGGGTAAGCGAAGTTTACGGGTCGCGGCTTTGCGCTTTACATCACGGGCCTTACGGCGGCGCATCCGCTCATTGGCTTGATCGATAACATATTCCAATAACTTGGTCGCATCTTTGGGAGAACCCACTAACCAGTGGTCGAATGGATCGCGAACTGCATTTTCAACTATGCGGGCGGCTTCTGTGTTGGATAGTCTATCCTTGGTCTGACCTTGAAATTCAGGGTTGGACAAGAATACGGATATCAATGCACCCGTAGAATTCATCACATCGTCAGGGGTGATATTTGCTGCTTTTTTCGACATGCCGGAAATGTCGGCATAGGCGCGTAAACCTTTCGTAAGTGCAGCGCGCAAGCCCGCCTCGTGCGTACCACCGTTTAATGTTGGCACAGTGTTGCAATATGAGCGTACAAAACTATCTGCTTCGCCAAAACCTTGCGGCGACCAACTAACCGCCCATTCTACACGGCCATGTCCTGCGTCCGCTTTGCTGCGGCCCCTAAATATTTCCGGTGTTACGGTGACTTTGTTGCCCAGAGTTTCCTTAAGAAAATCTGCCAAACCACCCGGAAATAGGAAAACGGCTTCTTCGGGAATGGTTTCTAAATTGGCAACCAGTTCAGGTGCGCATTTCCATCTTATTTCTACGCCCGGCTGTAGGTAAGCTTTGGCGCGTGCCATGCGAAACAGGCGGGCAGGGGAGAAATGTGTTTTGGCCCCGAAAATTTCTTCATCGGGGTGGAAGGAAATTTTAGTGCCCCGCCTATTGGCAATATCGCCAAGTTTTTCTAATTTGCCAATGGGTTTGCCGCGTTTGAAACTTTGGCGGTACAGTTTTTTGCCCCGCGCTATTTCGACAATTAGATGATCGGATAAAGCATTAACCACCGAGACGCCCACACCGTGCAATCCGCCGGAAGTTTCATAGGCACCGCTGTCAAACTTACCGCCAGAATGGAGCTCGGTCATTATGACTTCAAGAGCTGATTTATGCTTAAATTTGGGGTGCGGATCAATGGGGATACCACGGCCATTATCTGTGACAGATAAATAGCCGCCATTGTCAAGCTCCACTTCTATACGTGTTGCATGACCTGCAACTGCTTCGTCCATGGAATTATCAATGACTTCGGCAAAAAGATGGTGCAGGGCACGCGCATCCGTACCACCAATATACATGCCTGGGCGTAGGCGTACTGGCTCAAGACCTTCCAATACCTGGATGTCCTTGGCGGAGTAATCGTTTTCTGCTTTTGCTTTCGCAGAGCCTTTGAACAGTTCGTTTTGATTCGATTTTGCCATAGAGTTACCCTGTCTGAATCGCACTAAAAATGCTAGAGTATTCTTGGGGGAAAACTGTTAATAGACTAAAAATTCTCTCGAATAAGCATGGATTTTGAGCCTAGAAAATCAGGCGGACAACAACTCTGGCCGTGTGGCGGATAAAGCCGCTTCTGATATCTGTATCGTAATCGAATGAGAACGATGCAAAATCGCTGCCGGACGCGAATGTTATGCCGAGCAAAATGCCGCTTTCCGGGATTCCGTCAGATAAGAGCGTAAATGGTGTTGTGCCGTTGACAAAGCGCCCCGTGGTAATGATGCCGCCATTGATAAAATCATTGCGATACCCAACCCGAATTGACGGTGATAACCAAGAGCGGTCACGTGCGAAATTAGCACCAAATTCCAACATGCCTGTTGCCGTACCGATATCGACCTGCCGGCTATCGACGGATTGTATAATATCTGCTGAACCTTGTTCAATAAAAGCATTTTCGTTCATATTGAGATAAGAGAGAGATGCCGAAGGTCTTACAAAATATTTACCGAACTCAACATTATACCCTGCATTCACAACGCCGTTGAAATGGTGCCCGGACCAATCACCCTGAGCTTCTTGACTGTAATTGCCAATGACAACATTGCGGCTAGATTCGTAATCGTTATATCCACCACCAGCGTATAGATCGACAGCTAATTTCCCAAACTCCAAACCGCCGTAAATTCCGCCTTGTACCGTCAAGACGTCTAGCGGTTCATCGACACCCAGAACATCTTCAACCTCGGTAGTCGCAAAGCCAATATTGATACCTGCATTGTGGAAGGGGCCAAATGCAGTGTCGAACCCACCTGTAATACCAAAACCGTAACCGCGGTATTGCTCGGATGAACCTGTAATGCTTTTGTCTGCATAGAAAGCGAATTGTTCAACCCATAAACCGCCGGGTTTTTCTTGCGAGCGCCTGGCGCTATTGAGATGTGAGCCAACCGCACCCGTCGCGCCGTCAATATTGGCCATCACAAATTGGACGGCAGCGGCAGAAAATTCTGGTAAGAGTTGATTGTAAGCGGCATTAAAACTTGCCTGATTTGTTAAGCCAACAAATGCACCGCCTAATGCATCTGAATTTTGCAAAGCTTCAAATGCAGATGTGAATGCGGCCGCTTGTACTATGTCCAAACCAAGTTCTGCAGTATTGCGTAACTGCAACGTTAAAATAAGCGAGTTGGCGTCAAGTGGGTCTCTGATCAACACCGTGTTGTAAAGATAGGGTGAGTTTTCGCCGCGAATATCACCAAAATTAGCGCTGGTGATAAGTGAGCCAGCCTGGATAATAGTAAATGACGTGGTTGGGTTTACCAAGACAGTTGATAAGCGCGGGTCAACCGTCGCACCGTCTTCAAGCGTTACGGTGCCAGAGGCGACCATAACTGAAGCTTCGCCGGATGCCGGATCAATAAACGGCGCATAAGTAGATGTGCTATCTATTGTAGCTGTTGTAATGTTGAAGTCTGCAGGTGAATTAATGGTGAGAGAGCTTCCCCCCGTAACCATGATGTCTAACTGCCCATCGCTATCAGCTAAAGCACCGGTAACTGCTGCGCCATCGGAAATAAGCAATCTATCAGCACCATCACCAAATGTGATATTACCGTCCACCGTTCCGCCAGCAATATTTAAAATATCGTCGCCACTCCCGAGCAAAATATCGCCTGTTATTCTAGGCTCAGTGGCTATTTCGGTATCAGGATCGGTAAAAATTGTCTGGTTTAGCGTAAAGCCAGTTGTATTGGCTGAAACGTCAATAGCGATAAGATTGAAATTAGGTGCTGCATCACCAGTACCATCAGGGTTGACACCTAGGGCTTCAATGACGCCGCTATTATTAAGTTCAATGAAAGTTCCTGAGGCATCCCGAATGGCAACAGCTTCACCTGCTCGTGTCGTTATTACTGCCGAAATACTGCCAATATTAGATAGGCTTTCCAGTGACCCCCCTGCTAATACATCAATAGCAGTCGCAAAGATCATGTTGGGATCATGTATATTGTCGGGATCTTCCAACACAGAATCAAATGCTTCGAAACCACGTGCGAGAATAACACCAGAGTTGTTGATACGTTCAGCAATGCCGCCGCCGCCAATGATAATTACACGGGCATGAGAATCAGGCGTTACTACGACATTGGTAGTATCAATGCCGCTTCGGTAGACAGTTGCCCCCATGGTGCCCGAATTATTTAGACCACCATCAAGTCTTGCGTCACTCAGTGAAAAACTTGTCGCATCCATGTCATCTAAAAAACCATCAGAAACCAACAGGCCCTGATTAACAAATGCGTATTGCAGTTCTTCATCAAAGTCCGCATCGGCGGGATCAGTTATTTGCGCCACCAACCCAATAGCTATTGGCGTACCGTTCCCGTCAATTAAAACGGCAGGGGCGCTCCCGACCATATTTACGCCGCCAGCCGAGGTTACAGCGCCTGTATCTGCGTTCGTTACTGTTGCAAAATGTACACCGCTGGCAATATTACCGCTAATGTTCAATGCAGAGCCTGCTTGTCTTAAATTGCCTGTATCAGCGAGTGTTTGCCTACCAAGCAAAGAGGGACGAGTTGTCAAGGTATTGCCCGCACTATCTACAAAACCCGACGTAATAAGAGAACTCGTTACATTCAGCCCACCTGAAATATCGCCAGAGATATTTACGGCCTCACTGTTCTCGCCTGTCGCACCCACTGTCCCGTTAATGGCTAAATTACCAATGACGTTGCCGACAATATCAATACCGACGCTATTTTCTCCAAAAACCCCTAAACTGCCATTTTGAAAAATATCACCTATAACTGTCGACAAATCAGCTAAGCGTATTCCGGCAGAATTTTGTCCACTTATATTCGTTTGTCCCCCATTTGTGATATTGCCAGTGAACGGTGTTGCGCCAGAAATAAGTATGCCGGTGCGTCCCGTACCCGTTATGATATCACTGGTCGGCGTAATGCCGTCCGTTGGCTCAGCACCTGTCAGGGTTATGTTTGCATTATTTGTGAAATTACCCGTTACACCAGTAATAAGAACACCTGTAGTGTTGTCAGCATCTGTCGTTGAAATTAGTCCATCATTGACCAAGTCGTTATCAGAATCCAAAGTCACACCCGTTCCGGAGGTAACAGTAACTGAGCCAGTCGCCGTGATGGTGACATCAGAAGCAGTACCGCCGTCGCCTGCCGTAGAGGTTTGTACACCAGTTGTGCGCTCGTCAGTAATTTCAACCTGGGCGAATGCGGACGATGCGAGAGCCGTCACCATAACGGGTATGGCAGAACTGACAAAAAGGCGGCGAAGTTTCATACTTTGTCCCAAATTTTTTAATATGCGAGCATACCCAAAATAGTACCGCGCATTGATTCAAAGCGTTTCTAAACAATCAAACGCGTTACGTCGACACTTTATTGATTACAAACTGCAGAGATTTCGCACATAATCAGGGTTATTTACCTTCTATTTCCCCGTAGGGGGGAATCCTCCCGGCGCACGGCGATGATTTGTCGCTTGCTCGTAAGCGTAAGCAAGCTTGTAAAGCATAGCTTCGTCGTTAACGCGCCCTAATATTTGTAGACCCGAAGGAAGGTCTCCGGACACAAATCCCATAGGTATTGTGATTGCCGGCAGGCCAGTTGGCGGCGCCAAAATTTGAGAATTATCACCTTTATAATCTTCTTCGGCGCGCTCAAGCCGTGCGGCTGGATAGCGCCAAGTTGGATAAATAAACGCATCAATATTTTCGCGCTCCATAGCATCTAAAATATCTTTTTTAATGTTTTGCCGCATCACGTCTCTGGACAAATCGCCGCAAATCGTGCCGTCACTTTTTGTCGCTACGTCTTGAGCGCCGCCTTTAAAATAACCCCAGGCCCCCTTGGTATAGTCGCTATACACGCCGGCTTCATAGGCCTGATAGGGGTCGCTGATTTTGGCGTTCATGCCGGGCCCATTCAGGTATTCATATACGTCTTTTCGAAATGACCTACAGCCCCACGGTGCATCAATATGTTTATTTATATCTTTGATATTTATAGAATTTATTACGGTGGCGCCCGCAGATTTCAAATCGTTGATCGCCACTTCAAACAGGCTTGCAATTTCTTCGTCCATGTCGACCGATAGCTCTTGCACAATAGCAATGCGTTTACCCCTCAGCCCGTTTTTATCAAGAGCATCTAAATGATTTTCCCCGCCCATGGCGGCGTAGATAATCACATTGTCAGTAACCGTGCGGGTCATGGGGCCGACGACATCAGCCGATAAAACAAGCGGAACGATACCGTCCAAATCCAACAGGCCGTGAGTGGAGCGCATCCCGACCAATGACAAATGCGAAGAGGGGCCGCGTACAGAATTACCAGTATCCGTCCCAAGGCCCACCAAAGCAAAATTCGCCGCTATACCTGACGCCGTACCGCCGGAGGAGCCAGCAGGCACATGATCTAGATTATAAGCATTTTTTGTGATGCCTGCGCTGGTGCTCTTGGTTCGGCGCGGGGAAAACGCCCACTCGGCCATATTGGTTTTGGCCAGAACAATAGCGCCTTGAGCTTTGAGCAGAGAAATAATGTGCGCATCATCAGGTGGCATATTGTCCATCAGTATTTTGGAGCCTGCCGTGGTCGGGAAGCCTTTAACGTCCATATTGTCTTTGACAAGCATGGGGACACAGGAAAGTGGCTGAAGACCCTGATTTTTATCTATAGCCGCATCGACGAAGACGGCTTTGTCTCGGGCTTTATCATAGTTTTTATAGCTAATGGTATTGATTGTGGAGGATTGGTCATAGGTTTCGATGCGTTCGATATAGGCGTTGATCACATCTAGGCATGTCATTTTACCTGCGCCAATATCTGATTGAATAGAAGTTATGGTTGCCTCAACCACCGCGCCGCGTGCGTAATCTATGCTGCTAAGTGCTGGCATTTGTTCCTGTGCACATGCCCCCAGCAAAGACAAACCTGCCACGCCAACCAATAAATACCGCATAATTCCTCCTATTTTCCCTAGATTATGTGAGTGCTAGCGGTACATGTTTATAATAACAAGCCTGATAATCCTTGCTTTTTATCATGTGCCGCGATTACATTGTCCTAAATCCATAATAATACCTATAACAATATCTATAACAATATCCGGGGGTTATCTGATGATAAAAACAAACACTGCTTATACAATCATTGCTGCGTCGGTGCTGGCTTTGGTTGGGTTTTCCTATTTCCAATCGCGTAACACAGAAGATGCAAAGGAAACTGCTCCGGCATATGCATCGACTTATGTGCCGAAAGACAGCCCGAGTGTATATATCACCAATGCGCATATTCTGGACGGTATAGGCGGGGAATTTGCAGCGGGGAATCTACTGATTGTTGACGGAAAAATTAGTCAAATTGGTGATTTCAAAGCTGAATTGGCTCAAGGGACGACTGTTATCGATGCCAAAGGCGCATGGGTGACGCCGGGCGTCATCGATACACACTCTCATCTGGGTGTTTACGCGACGCCTGGCGTGCGTGCGCATTCCGACGGTAATGATGCAACAAGCCCCATAACCGCAGAAGTGTACGCCGAACACGGCGTCTGGCCCCAAGACCCCGGCTTTGCAGAAGCTTTGGCGGGCGGGGTAACGACACTACATGTGTTGCCCGGTTCAGCCAATTTGTTTGGTGGGCGCGGTATTACCTTGCGCAATATACCGTCTCGGACGGTTCAGGGCATGAAGTTTCCAGATGCCCCCTATACTTTAAAAATGGCGTGCGGGGAGAACCCGAAACGGGTGTACGGCCAAAGGGGCGGGCCTGCGTCTCGAATGGGTAATTTTGCTCACTACCGTAAAAACTGGATCAAAGCCCAAGGCTATAAAGACAAATTAGATAAAGGCGAAATCACTGAAGGTAAGCGCAACTTACAACTGGAAACGCTGGCTGGTGTGCTTAGCGGTGATATTCTGGTGCAAATGCATTGCTACCGCGCTGACGAAATGGCGCAAATTCTCGATATGGGTAAAGAATTTGGTTATAAAGTCAGCAGTTTCCACCATGCCGTCGAGGCCTATAAAATCCCTGATCTCCTGAAAGAAGCCGGTACCTGCGCCGCAATGTGGTCGGACTGGTGGGGTTTTAAAATGGAAAGCTATGACGGCATTCGTGAAAATATACCCTTTGTGCATGCCGGTGGCGCTTGCGCCCTCATTCATTCCGATAGCGCCAATGGTATTCAGCGCCTCAATCAGGAAATTGCCAAAGCGTGGGCACATGGCAATCGTGCAGGGCTTAAAATAAGCAAGGCGGATGCCTGGAAATGGATATCTTCTAATCCAGCCAAAGCCATTGGTGTTTTTGATACAACCGGTTCACTGGAAGTAGGCAAGCGCGCCGATATTGTGATGTGGAGCGGCGACCCGTTCTCAACCTATACCAAAGCAAACAAAGTTTATCTGGACGGTGTGTTGATGTTTGACCGCGCTACAGGACTTAAGCCCATGAGTGATTTTAAGCTCGGCCAACCTGGTTCAAGCTTAGCGGGAAGTGGAGAATAGACATGAAAAATTTAATGAAAACATTCGCGCTTGGAGCGGCCATAACGCTGGTTACTTCCGCCACTGCGGCAGCTCAATCATTGGTGATCAAAAGCCAGAAAATTGTCACCAATACGGCCGCCGGCCAAATCGAAAACGGCGTATTGGTCATTGAGGACGGAAAAATTACATCCATTGACCAAAATCGGGATGCGATAGGCGACAAAGTTATTGAGGGCAAAACCCTATGGGTGACACCGGGGCTGTTTGCGCCGTTTTCTAATCTTGGATTGGTCGAGGTTGGCGCTGAAAATGCATCCAATAATATCAATGCGGCCGAAAAAGAAGCCACTGTACGCATCCGCGCCGCCGATAGCTTCAATCCAAAGTCTGCGGCCATAGCAGAATCCCGCATTGGTGGTGTCATCCACGCCGCCGTTGTGCCGGATGCTCGCCGCGATATTTTCGGCGGGCAGGGCATGATTGTATCTACCAACGGGGAATTTGATTCTACGGTAAATGCATCGGCCTTTATTTTCATTGATTATAGTGGTGGCTCAAATATTACTGGCGGCAGCAAAGGCGCTGCAATGGCGTTCTTACGTGATGCATTGGCAGATGCGGCCACATTCGGCTCGCGCTACGGCGGGCCGGACGACGGTGATGCTCTGCACCGCGCCGATGCAGAAGCTTTGCGTATGGCTCTGGGTGGCAATCTTCCTTTGTTGATTGCTGCGGACCAAGCCGTGGATATGCTCAACATAATCGACTTAAAGACGTCCTACCCAAGACTTGATATTATCATTGTGGGTGCCGCCGAAGGCTGGATGGTGGCGGAGCAATTGGCCACGGCCAATATCGGCGTTATGGTCGACCCGCTCGAAAACCTTCCCTATTCATTCGACCGCCTGGGTTCAAGGCTGGACAATGTGAAATTGCTCATGGATGCGGGTGTAAACACCGCTATCATGAGCCGCTCTTCTACCGGCGGTACGGCGCATAATTTACGCCTGGCCCCCCAACATGCAGGCAATGCGGTTGCGGCAGGTTTAAGCTGGGAGCAAGCCTTCAAAGCCATAACCCTAACGCCCGCAACTATGTTTGGTTACGCACATTTAGGAGAGCTAGAAGCTGGCCAAAATGCAAATCTGGTCATCTGGAACGGTGATCCCCTAGAAATCACCAGCGCAGTCGTAGCGGTCATCATAAACGGCAAAACCCAATCCACGCAGAGCCGCCAAACCAAGCTACGCGACCGCTATAACCCAACGAACGAGGGCGATAAAATGTACGGGTATCGGTGAGGGAAGTGAGGAAGAGTGACAAGGTATACAAGTTCCGGTTAGGGTCACCGTAATTGATCATAATCGCGACTTCGTTAGTGAAGAATGTGAACAACTGAAAGACTTGATTAAAAGTGACTGATGTAAAGGAAATACTTGGCAATTATTCAAGACTACTTGTGTCCTCATGGGACATCATAGAGCTGATATCAAAGAAAGATGAAACTGGTTCGCTTAAAATTGATTGGTTGCAGGCCAATTGGGAAATTCTCGTTGAGGGAATGTTTGGCGGTTCAAAAACAACCTTAATAGTGTATGGTGAGGGTGCAGATTGTAACGGCGCGAGTTCACGGGTTTTATATCCTGAACGCTCACCAACACATAAAATAAGATGCATACCCTTAAAGGGCAGTAGGGTTTATGACATTCTAAACGACCAAGACTTGGATACGTCGCGAGGGGAAGTCATTTTTGATAGGTTTGTCAGTATTAGTGAAGATGGATGGTATTACGAAAAACCAAATTTCGACTATGTTCTAGCAGATTATGACGGCAGTAAGGTGGTCGTTAATTTTACTGAAGTCGGGTTTGAAATCATGGCGATAATGAGCTCGTAGATAGTTTCCTTTGCTTTTCGCATTTACAAAAACATCAAACTCTCGCCCTAACCGCTCACCCCGTCGTAGGACGGGGTCCACCTTTTAGCTTGGCGCAATACTTACACTGGATACCGACCTACGTCGGTATGAGCGGAAGGTGGGGGGAGGCGACGTTTGCCAGTGTATTTATGTTTGATATTGCGCCCTGAACGAAGTGAAGAAGTGCCCTTGGGGTACGCCCGCAATATGTCGCATGTAAAACGGTTGAACATGTGTGTGCTCTGTCTATGAGAGGCAGGGTAGTATTTAAGGAGGCAAACCATGACCAAAGATTATAAAGGCCTGACCCGCGATGTATCGAAATATACGCGTGAACTGAGTAAGCTAACGCCAGATGCTATGGGGGCGTTTTCGTCTTTGGCGAAAAATGCGACCAAAGCCGGGGTTTTGGACGCCAAGACCAAAGAGCTGACCGCGCTGGCTATATCCGTGGCTATTCGCTGTGATGCCTGTATCGGGTTTCATGTAAAAGCCTTGCACGGGTTAGATGCAAGCCGCGAAGAAGTTGCACCCCAAGGGTACTTCCAAGAGGGCGCCGAAATTTTGATGTGAATGTCTATCTCGGCGGTGGCCCGTCACTAATGTACGCCGCAGATGCCCTGCGTGCTTTTGACCAATTTGCGGAATAGCTTGGGACAAATTTGTGATATAAGTCCGTAAAGCCTCGCTCACAACGTACTTGACCTTTAAAATTTGCTCGGTATTGTGCGGCGAAATTTAACCACTAGGCTTTGCCCGCTATCTGGGCCGCCGTATAGGCTCATTTAAGAACTCCGTGTGGGAATTAAGGGCCGGAATGTAATACACTGACTAAAAAAGATGCAAAGGGCGCGGATAAGCCCAAAGACGAAGCAAAAAAAGACGACACACCAAAGGTAACTTTTAAAGACTTAGGCTTAATGCCCGAAATTTTGAAAGCTTTGGACGATGTTGGCTATACCCATCCAACCCCTATTCAAGCAGAAACCATTGTGGCTGCACTGCAGCGCAAAGACGTTTTGGGTATCGCGCAAACAGGCACAGGTAAAACTGGTGCCTTTACCCTGCCGATTATTCAAAGCCTGGCCAAGGGCCGCGCCCGTGCGCGGATGCCGCGCTGTCTCATTGTCTGCCCGACCCGCGAACTGGCGGCGCAAGTGGCAGAAAATGTCGAGCTTTATAGTAAACACTTAAAAATAAGCATGGCGCTTCTGATCGGCGGGGTTTCTTTTGCCAAGCAAGAAGCCTTGCTGAACCGCGGTGTTGATGTTCTCATCGCGACACCAGGGCGTTTGCTCGACCATTTTGGTCGCGGCAAAGTCATGCTCGGTGGTGTTCAGGCTTTGGTAGTGGACGAAGCTGACCGGATGCTGGATATGGGGTTCATCCCCGATATTGAAGAGATTTTCAAAAAGACACCCTTTACCCGCCAAGTCTTGTTTTTCTCTGCGACTATGGCACCGGAAATTCAAAGACTGGTCGATCAATTTTTGCACCAACCGCATGTGGTCAAAATCGCCCGAAAAAACATAACGGCTAAAACCGTCAAGCAGAAGATTGTCCGTATGCCGAGCAATGACAGCAAGCAAAAACGCACGGCTTTGCGCCATGTTATTGATAAGGAAGATGTGAAAAGCGGTATCGTGTTTTGTAACCGCAAGCGCGATGTTGATATTGTTGCAAAATCCTTGACGGTTCATGGCCACAATGCTGCGCCTATTCACGGCGATTTACGCCAAAGTCAGCGCATGGAAACGCTGGCTGGATTTAAAAATGGCGATATAGAATTCTTGGTGGCGTCGGATGTGGCTGCGCGCGGCCTGGATATACCTGATGTGTCCCACGTGTTTAATTATGACGTGCCGAGCCATAGCGAAGATTATGTACACAGAATTGGCCGCACGGGTCGGGCAGGGAAAAAAGGCGAAACTATTATGTTCGTTACCCCAAGCGACCGTGATTATTATCAGGATATATTGAATCTGATAAATTTCAAAGAGCTTGAAGAATACGACATTCCAGGCATCAAAGATTTCGCGACAGCGTCGCGTAATTACGGTAAATCCGGTGGAAAATCCGGTGGGAAATCCGGCGGGAAAAACAAGCGCGGTAAATATAGTAATCGTTCCGACAACCGTTCTGGTGGGCGTAACAGTAACCGCAAGAGCGGGCGTTCAAAAGATCGTTCTGATACTAAGGGTATTGATAAAAAAACTGAAAATCAGCAAACTGCTAAAACACCTGAAAAGCCAATAGAAAATAAGCAAAGCGCTCAAAAAAAGCCTGCTAAACCACAAAATAAATCACAAAATAAATCAGCAAAACCTGCGCACAAACAGACATCACAGAATAATAAGCCGCCCCAAAAACGTGGCCGCAAAGGTGACTTACCTGCCAACAAGAAAAGCGGTTTTGGTGATGCTATGCCCGCATTTTTCGGCGGTAATGATTAGAGTTGGCGTTAGGCTTTGTGCCTAATGTGTACCTAACCCTGCCGGCGCGATAAAAATGCCAAACGCTCAAATAAATGTACGTCCTGCTCGTTTTTAAGAAGGGCGCCATGCAAGGGCGGGATGAGTTTTCGGCCGTCTGTCTCGCGTAATGTCTCCGGATCTATATCTTCAACCATGAGGAGTTTGAGCCAATCTAACAATTCCGAAGTAGACGGTTTTTTCTTGAGACCCGGCACTTCACGCACAGCGTAAAAGCGCTTTAGGGCTGCCGCAACCAAATGGGACTTAATATCCGGGAAATGCACAGCGATAATCTTCCCCATAGTCTCTTGATCCGGGAACTGAATGTAATGGAAAAAACAGCGGCGCAAGAAAGCGTCCGGCAAATCTTTTTCATTATTGGAAGTGATTAAAATGATCGGACGTTGCGCCGCCATGATAGTCTCGCCCGTCTCATAGACATGAAATTGCATTTGGTCGAGCTCATGCAAGAGGTCGTTAGGAAACTCAATGTCGGCTTTGTCGATCTCGTCGATGAGTAATACTGGCCGTTTTTTGCTTGTAAAGGCTTCCCATAATTTGCCTTTTTTTATGTAGTTGGAGATATCGTGTACTTTGGCGTCGCCGAGCTGACTATCGCGCAAACGGGCAACAGCATCGTATTCATAAAGACCTTGTTGTGCTTTGGTGGTCGATTTGACATTCCATTGTAAAAGCGGTGCGTCGATAGAATGGGCTATTTCTTCGGCCAACACAGTTTTACCAGTTCCTGGCTCACCTTTAATAAGGAGCGGGCGTTCCAAAGCTATGGAGGCATTGACCGCCATGCGCAGGTCATGGGTGGCAACATATTTGTCGGTACTGGAAAACTTCATTGGGTGATTCTCTCGTTTTGGCCTCAAAATTGCAGAGTATTTGCACACATTATGTGTGCAATTGTGGTTTAATTTCAAGCGCTTATCAACATGATGCAAAATTTAGTTGTCGTGTGCTTACCTCTCGTTTATAGGCGCGTCATAAAATTCCGGTTTCGGGCTGGACCATAAAGGATATGTACATGGTGACTGCAACAAAAAAGCGTACTAAACTTCCCAAAAACTATGTGCCCACAGCGGACGAAAAGTTCATGGGTGTGCGTCAGCAAGAATATTTTCGTCAAAAACTAGAAGCCTGGAAAAGTGATATTCACGACCAGACCAAAAATACAATTGAATTTTTGCAAGGCGAAAATGTGTCCCACCCTGATGCAGTCGATACTGCGGCAGCCAATGCAGACAGGCAGCTCGAACTTCGTGCCCGTGACCGTCAGCGCAAGTTAATCGCAAAGATAGACAAAGCCATATTGCGCATTGAAAATGGCACATATGGTTATTGCGAGGAAACCGGTGATCCTATTAGTCTGGGACGCCTCGAAGCCCGCCCGATTGCAACACTGAGCCTAGAAGCACAGGAAATGCATGAAAACAACGAACGGGCGCGGCGATAAACCGCACTATCTAACGGTATAGTAACTTGCCAGATGCGCCTTAAGGATTAGCATGCTCTAAGGACTAACGTGTTTGTGATGTAATTTTCGTTGGAAAATTGTGTGGTATCAGGTATATATCTCGGAATAATTTAGCAATTAGAAAGTTTTTGTGACACGCTTTAAAACCATATTGATTTACATCATGACCGTTTTACTCGTCGGCCTGTTGCCGGTGCCTGTCTCTGCTCAATCCCTTATCCGCGATACCGAAATTGAAGAAACTCTTCGTAAGTACACGGACCCGATATTACGAGCGGCAAATTTGCAAAGCTCCAGTGTTGATCTTTATTTGGTCAACGATCCGTCCTTAAACGCGTTCGTGACACGCGGGCAGAACATATTCGTGCATACAGGGCTTATTTTGGAGGCTAAAACACCAAACCAGCTTAAAGGCGTGTTGGCCCATGAAACTGGGCATATAGCGGCTGGGCATTTAGTACGCCGTGACCAAAGTAACAAAAGTGCATATGGTGCTATGCTTATTGCGGCAGGGCTTGGTATTGCCGCCATTTTGGCCGGCGAAGGCGGAGCGGGCGCGGCTATTCTCGCCGGGTCTCAACAATTTGCCATTATAGATGTTTTGGCCCATTCACGTATAGACGAAGCGTCGGCTGATCAGGCAGGGGCAAGTTATCTTGAAATTACGGGGCAATCTCCCAAGGGGCTGGTAGATTTCTTTGAAAAATTTCGCTATCAGGAATTACTGTCTAATGGCCGCCGTTACCCTTATTTCCGTGGTCATCCGCTTTCCAGTGACAGAATAGATAAGCTCCGCGAAATTGTTGAAGAGAGCCCCTACAGAGATGTCAAGGATACGGACGAAGAGATAGAGGCTCTGATTATGGCTCATGCCAAATTAATCGGTTTTATTGACGCCCCGCAAACCGTGTTTTCGAAATACCCTGAAACTGATACCAGCAAACCGGCCAGATATGCGCGGGCAGTAGCCCATTACCGGGCAGCGGATCTAAAAAGCGCGCTAAGGGAAATCAATATTCTTATAGACCAAGAACCGGAAAACCCATATTTTTACGAGCTAAAAGGCCAAATGCTCTATGAAAGCGGCAAAGGGGCACAGGCAATTGCACCGTTTCGTGAAGCGGTCAGGTTAAAACCTTCCGCACCTTTACTGGAAATAGCTCTTGGCCAGGTATTGATTGAAAAAGACACGCCCGAAAGTGTTGATGAAGCCATTGTAATCCTGAAATCTGCTTTGCAAAAAGAAAATACCAACGGGTTTGCCTGGTATCAATTATCGCAAGGTTATGACCGCAAAGACCAGCCTGCTCTGGCGCGCTACGCTATTGCCGAGCAAGCTTTTGCCAGAGGCGATTTGCAAAGGGCTCGATCATTTGCTTTACGGTCCCAAGACGGCTTGGCGGAGTATAAAGCGCAGTGGCGCCGCGCCAGTGATATTATTGTTATTGCAGACACGCAACTCGCTAAACGCAAGAACCGGCGCTGATAAATTTGCTGATAAACCTAAACGCTAATCATTCCTTTAACCCTAGAAATTATACAAAGAAAAAGTCTGGAGCTATGCATGTTGACTAAACTAAAAATCACGACCGTTATTACATCGGTACTCTTATTCTCCACTATTGCCGGGTGCGCTGAAGCTAGACAAAAAACTGAACCCAGTAATCAAGCAGAAATCGAGCAGATCATACGGGCGTATTTATTGGAAAACCCTGAGGTTATCGAAGAAGCTTTGATTTTGTTGGACGCACGGCGGGACCGCGATTCAATTCTCGCTGTCGCTAATGAACTTCACAAAGACAAACGTGATTTTTCCGTAGGCCCAAAAAATGCGAAGGTAACGATGGTCGAGTTTTTTGATTATAATTGTTCATATTGTAAGCAATCTACGGCCTGGGTACAAAACGTCATGAAGAAATATCCTGATGATGTACGGATTGTGTTTAAAGAACTGCCTATTTTGGAACGGCGTACCAAAACTTCCCGTAACGCTGCCAAAGCTGCATTAGCCGCACACAAACAAGGCAAATACATGGAAATGCATTTGGCCCTCATGGACGGCACGGCTCTTAATGAGAAATTTATTACATCCGCAGCCGTGAAAATTGGTTTGAATTTGGAAAAATTCAATGCTGACATGGCAGATCCGGCTTTGGATGAACAATTGGAAGACGGGATGTATCTGGCCTCAAGAATACCTGGGCTAACGGGTACGCCGTTCTTCGTTATCAACGATAAATTTTTAGCCAGCGGTAATACAGCTGCCTTACAGGCCATGTTGGACGAAGCATTGTCGCAGTAACAATATTCTCTACTACTCTATCAGTCCTACCATTATATGAGGCCTGCGAGCGGTGAGCTTGGGTCTGCATATTTTTTGCGCGGCATACGGCCGGCTAGATAAGCTTGGCGGCCGGCTATAACCGCGTGTTTCATGGCTCCCGCCATGAGGATGGGGTCTTTGGCTTCGGCTATGGCCGTATTCATCAATACACCATCGCAGCCCAGTTCCATGGCTATTGCAGCATCTGAAGCGGTGCCAACGCCTGCGTCTACGATGACAGGCACACTGGTCTGCTCGACAATCAAGCGGATATTAACTGGATTTTGAATGCCAAGACCAGAACCAATAGGCGCACCGAGCGGCATGATGGCTGCACATCCTAAATCTTCGAGTTTTCGGGCAAAGACTGGGTCATCTGAACAATAGACCATAACCTCGAAACCGTCCGCAATCAGCAATTTTGCCGCCCGCATGGTTTCTTCCATATCGGGATAGAGATGTTTCGGGTCAGACAGGACTTCCAGCTTGACCAAATCCCAACCACCGGCCTCGCGGGCCAAACGTAGAGTACGTACTGCATCTTCTCCGGTGAAGCAGCCCGCAGTATTAGGAAGATAGACTGTTTTTGTAGGATCGATAAAATCAACCAGGAGCGGTTCGTCAGGATTGGTCAAATTTACCCGTCTAACGGCAACGGTGACGATTTCAGCCCCTGAAGCCGTCAACGCATCGGCATTTTGGGCGTAGGTTGTGTATTTGCCCGTACCAATGATCAGCCGCGACGAAAACTTGCGGCCGGCTATAATCAATTTATCCGTATTGTGGCCCACTATCCGCCTCCAATAAATGTTATAATTTCCAACACATCACCATCTTGCAAAACCACGCTTGCATATCCAGATTTTGGTACAATTTCCTTATTGCGTTCAACCGCAACTTTAGCCATCGGTAGGCTAAGGTGTGACAATAGTTCAAGCACATTCATACCCACTTTCAGATCAGTATATGTATCGCCGTTTATTATTAGCTGCATAGTCGTCTCAAAAAGGATGTCTCAACAGGAGTTGTTTCAAATAAAGGTTTGCCAATGGTGCCCACCTTGCTATTAACTTTTGCTTGAAAGGGATACAATGATTAAAACCATATATATTCTTAATGGCCCGAATCTCAACCTTTTAGGGACGCGGGAGCCTGAAATTTACGGCGCGGCTACACTGGGCGATATTGAAGCCGCTTGTGCGCAGAGATGTAAGGCGGCTGGGTATGATATGTCATTCCACCAAAGCAATATTGAAGGCGAAATCGTTGGCCAAATTCAAGAGGCTGGCCGCAAAGGTGCAGCGGTACTCATAAATGCTGCCGCATATACCCATACCTCTGTCGCACTCTATGATACACTGAAAACCTTGAGCATTCCGGTTATCGAAGTCCATGTTTCCCAGCCTGCAGCACGGGAATCATTTAGACAAAAATCTTTTATCGCGCCCGTGGCAACTGGCAGTATTAGCGGATTTGGTACGAATAGCTATTTACTGGCAATAGATGCTGCGATAGATAGCCTCAAACAATCACAAACACCTAAGAGTTAAATAGGACATTCAAATGGCAAAAAAACCGACGAACAGTCGCTCTCCTGAAACCAAATTGATCAAGGAGCTAGCCAAAATTCTCGACGCGGAAAATCTCAGCGAAATCGAGATGGAAAAAGGCGATTTGCGTTTGCGCGTTACTCGTCAGTTATCGGGCGGTGTGCCTGTAGCGGCCGCCATTCCTGTTGCTGCACCTGTTGCAGCTGCACCCGCCGTTGAGGCTGCACCAAGCGCCAGCCCTGCTGATGAAGCCGGTGCAGTCACATCGCCAATGGTTGGTACGGTTTATTTACGTTCTAACCCGGATGCAGATCCATTTGCCAAAGTGGGTGACAGTGTCAAAGAGGGCGACACGATTTTGCTCATTGAAGCTATGAAAACCTTTAACCCTATCAAAGCGACTAGCTCAGGCAAGTTGACAAAAATTCTGGTCGAAGATGGTCAGCCGGTTGAATTCGGCGAAGCTTTGCTTGTTATCTCATGATTACAAAAGTTCTTATTGCCAATAGGGGCGAGATTGCCCTGCGTATTCACCGTGCCTGTAAGGAAATGGGCATTGCTACGGTCGCCGTGCATTCGGTCGCAGACAGCGATGCTATGCATGTACGTTTGGCGGACGAAAGTGTCTGCATTGGCCCCAATGCTTCGTCCGAAAGTTATCTTAACATTCCGGCTATTATCGCGGCGTGTGAAATCACAGGCGCAGACGCCGTGCATCCGGGTTACGGGTTTTTATCCGAAAATGCCCGCTTTGCCGACATCGTCGAAGCGCACGACATGGTGTTTATCGGGCCAAGTGCCGCGCACATCAAATTAATGGGTGATAAAATCGCCGCTAAGGATGCTGTCGCCAAGGTTGGTATTCCGGTCGTGCCGGGTTCTGATGGCGGGGTTGAAGACTACGCTGAAGCAAAACAGGTCGCGAAGAAAGTCGGCTTTCCATTGCTCGTCAAGGCCGCAGCTGGCGGCGGTGGGCGCGGTATGCGCCTGGCGGCAACGGCAGAAGACCTAGAAGAAAGTTTCAATGGCGCACGTCAAGAAGCCTTGGCGGCATTTGGTGATGGTGCCGTTTATCTGGAACGTTATCTGGGTAAGCCCCGGCATATCGAAGTGCAGGTTTTAGCCGATACGCACGGTAATGTTGTACATTTGGGCGAGCGGGATTGTTCCTTGCAGCGCCGCCACCAAAAAGTTTTGGAAGAAGCGCCATCGCCTGCGCTTTCTGAGGCTAAACGGGCAGAAATCGGTGAAATTGTCCGTGCGGCAATTTCCAAAATTGGCTATCGGGGCGTTGGCACGATTGAATTCCTCTACGAAAATGGTGAATTTTTCTTCATTGAAATGAACACCCGTCTACAGGTTGAGCATCCGGTCACAGAAATGATCACCGATATTGACCTGGTGCGCGAGCAAATCCGTGTCGCGGCTGGTGAAGAGCTCGGATATACCCAAGAAGATGTAACGTTTTCTGGTCATTCGGTTGAATGCCGGATCAATGCGGAACATGCTCGCACCTTTGCCCCATCACCAGGTAAGGTGCAAGATTTCCATGCGCCGGGCGGTCTCAATGTTCGCCTCGATAGTGCGCTTTATGCCGGCTATTCCATTCCACCTTATTATGACAGCCTGATCGGGAAGCTCATTGTTCACGGTAAAACCCGCGAAGGGGCGCTCATGCGTTTGCGCCGCGCTCTCGGCGAAATTGTTATCACAGGCGTGGAAACCACTATCCCGCTGTTCGTCGATTTAATCGATGACCCAGAATTCCAAGCTGGTGATTACGATATTCACTGGCTAGAACGCTGGCTAGAGGAGTAACCGGCAACCGAATAGTGTATGCCAAATATAGTCTATGAGTGATTTCGGCCCGCTTGACCTCCTCAATCTTTATGCAAATGGCGTGTTTCCCATGGCAGAGGCGAGGGACAGTGATGATGTGTTTATCGTCAACCCTGAACAGCGCGGTATTATCCCGCTGGACGGCCTTAAAATCAGTAAATCTTTAGCCAAAACTGTGCGCGCAGGAGTGTTTGATGTGCGCGTCAACACGGCGTTCCCGCGCGTGGTTTCTGCCTGTGCCGCGTCTGCGCCGGGGCGGGAGGATACATGGATAAACCCGGGCATAGAATATCTGTACGCAGAACTGCACCAAATGGGGCGAGCCCATAGTGTCGAATGTTGGCAGGACGGGGAACTGGTCGGCGGGCTGTATGGTGTGCATTTGGGCGGGGCTTTCTTCGGTGAAAGCATGTTTTCGCACCACACGAATGCGAGTAAAACGGCACTGGTACATTTGGTTGGCCGGCTGAACGCGGGCGGATTTAAGCTGCTCGACACCCAGTTTGTTACACCGCATTTACTAAGCTTAGGTGCCGTGGAGATTAGCCGTAACGGCTATCAAGCGCGGTTGAAAAAGGCTCTTGATATCGTCGGAGAATTTGAGCCTTACGGGTTTTCAGATGTAGAATTTGCAGGGTCGGTTAAACAATCAAGCACCCATATATCATAAACGGGATGATCCAGCGCCGACAGGGCCGGGCTTGAGGCGAACATCCAGCCGGAAAATAGCGTGGCCATTTCGCTGTCATCGCCTGTGCTGTTCGTGCCGTCTGTGTCGCCTGTGTCGCCTGTGCCGGAATTTCGGCGGGCTTCCGATATTTGCAAAAATACAAATGTTTCGGGTGTTTCTTCTGGTGGGCGTTTCTCGCAGTGCTGGACTTTGATATCCAAAGAGCCGTAGCGTAAATGCTCACCAACTTTTACGGTGTAATCTTCGGTGGTTGCCGTGACTTTGTCGAGGGCACGTAGAACCACTTTATCGCCGACCAGATTGTTAGCAAAAGCAGGTAACGCTATCAAACCAACTAAAATAATATAGACTAGCCGTTTAAGCATCCGGCGACCAGGCCTCGTAATCGCCCGCAACTTTATCCCGCTTACCGCCGTTCCATAAACTGCCTTTTGGTCGCCAGGCATATATGGTTCCGGTCAGGTTTGGACGATGTTCTTTTTCAAAGTTTTGTTTATGTAAAGGCTCTTCATTGGGGCGTTGGTCATGTAGATGATGTAGCCAGCCATGCCATTCTGGCGGCACTTTCGAGGCATCCGCATATCCTTTATAGGTGACCCAGCGGCGCTTGCGACCATCATAGGTCTGTTTCTTCTCTTCGTAATATTTATTACCAAAATCATCTTCGAACACGAAATTTGCCCGCCGTTTCAGGGCAAATAATGTCCCCAAAGTCGCACCGTCCCACCAGGCAAAAAGGCGTTTGATAAATTTAAACATAACAAGTCCATTACAATTATTCGCGTCTAATATGGCCCCAAAGGCAGTGCACGTCCAGTATATAAACCACCAAATATAACTGTATCATGGCGGCATTATGGCACATAGAGTGATTTTGTGAAAACACTTGAACAAAATACTTGGATAGTCCTCATTCGCGGCATCAATGTTGGCGGTAAGCGTATCGTGCCTATGAAAGATTTGCGCGAGAAATTGACCCATGCTGGGTACGGCAATGTCCGCACCTATATTCAAAGCGGTAATGTGGTTTTTGATGCGGATGAAACGGACAAGACGGCGATATGCCTTGGCGTTGCTGATTGTATCAACGACGGATTTGGTTTTACGCCTAAGATTATGGCGCTAGCAACGGATACAATGGCGCGGATCATCAAGGGTAATCCGTACCCGGTCGCAGAGGGCACACCTAAACTCCTACACATCAGTTTTCTTGCAGAGCCAGCACTAAATGCAGACATAGTTACGCTTAACGGGGTCAAAACTGATACGGAAAGGTTCCACATAACCAATGATGCCGTCTATGTGTATTACCCGGAAGGCATTGGGAAGTCAAAACTAGCGTCCCGACTTGAAAAATGCCTCGGGGTCCTTGTGACGACTAGAAACTGGCGCTCCGCTAACAAGATTTTGGAGCTGGCAACCAACGATTGAAATTAACCGTATCTCTCCTTCCCCTGCCTTTTGCGGGGGAAGTGGGCGTTTCTTAGCGCTCGATGGGGGCGCGTGCTCTTGCACGCAACAAACTTTCGTCCATCATACTTGCCTCAATACTTGCCTCATGACGCCACAAGAGCGGCGGCCCCCATCCCCCTTCGGGGTACTTCCCCCATAACTGGGGGAAGGAAGAATTCCTAACCCATACACACAATCTCATGAAAAATATTTTCCTTACATCTTGCTCATAACAAAACAGAAGCGTAGGTTGCTAGACCGACTCACATGCATTTAGAGGCCGCACATGCAAATCAACCGCCATTATACCGCCAAAACTAATGATCCTTACGCCAATATGGAATTTAAAACCGTATCGAGCGAGATACGCGATCCCGACGGTGCTTTGGTATCGGGCACTGGCGATTTTACCGCACCTGCGTCCTGGTCGCAAATGGCCTGTGATATTTTGGCGCAAAAATATTTCCGCAAGGCTGGTATTCCTGCCCGGTTGAAGCCCGTCAAAGAGGATGATGTTCCGAAATGGCTGTGGCGCAAAGAGACTGATGTTAAGGCTCTGAATAAGCTGGATAAAGCCGACAGAGCTGTGGGCGAAAATGATGTCCGCGCCGTATTTGACCGCATGGCGGGGTGCTGGACGTATTGGGGCTGGAAAGGTGGTTATTTTGACACAGACGCCGACGCCCGCGCTTATTTTGACGAAATGCGCTATATGTTGGTATCGCAAATTGCTGCCCCTAATTCACCCCAGTGGTTTAACACCGGCTTGCATTGGGCCTACGGCCTTACGGGTGCCAGCCAGGGGCACCATTATGTAGATTTTAAGACTGGAAAATTGAAAAAATCTACCAATGCCTATGAACATCCCCAGCCACATGCCTGCTTTATCCAATCTGTCGGCGATGAATTGGTGGCTGAAGGCGGGATAATGGATCTTTGGGCACGCGAAGCGCGCCTGTTTAAATACGGCTCTGGTACCGGTTCTAATTTCTCGTCTATCAGAGGCGGCGGCGAGGGGTTATCCGGTGGTGGTTCGTCTTCCGGCCTGCTCAGTTTTCTGAAAGTAGGTGATACGTCCGCCGGTGCTATCAAATCAGGCGGAACGACCCGACGCGCTGCAAAAATGGTGATCGTCGATATTGACCACCCTGACATCGAAGAGTTTATTGGCTGGAAAACCCGCGAGGAAATGAAGGTTGCCGCCCTGGTTGCCGGCTCCAAAGCGCTTGAGAAGCATTTAAATGCTATTCTTAATGCTTGCACCAATTGCTCGGGCTCTGATGAAGATTGCTTTAATCCCAAAGAAAACATGGCCTTAAAACGCGAAATCCGTGCGGCCAAGCGGGCAGGGGTGCCGGACGGTGCCATAGAGCGTGTGCTCAATCTGGCCCGTCAAGGCATTGATACTATAGAAGTTCCGGTATTTGACGCCGATTGGGACAGTGAGGCTTACCGCACGGTTGCAGGGCAGAACGCCAATAACTCGGTGCGGGTTAGCGATGATTTCTTACGTGCAGTTAAAGCGGACGAAACATGGGACCTTATTCGCCGCACGGACGGCTCTATTGCCAAATCTGTGCGGGCGCGCGACCTTTGGCACCAAATCGGTTTGGCCAGTTGGTCAAGTGCTGATCCGGGTATTCAATATCACGACACGATCAATGATTGGCACACATGCCCCGAATCTGGCGAAATTCGCGCCTCTAATCCGTGTTCAGAATATATGTTTTTGGACGATACCGCCTGTAATCTGGCGTCGATTAACCTGATTAAATTTAAGGGCCCAGAGAAAGGTATGGGCGTGACATTTGATGTGCCCGCCTTTGAACATGCGTGTCATTTGTGGACGATTACCCTTGAAATTTCTGTTCTGATGGCTCAATTTCCGTCCAAGGAAATAGCCCGAAAATCATATATGTACCGCACACTTGGCCTTGGTTACGCCAATATTGGCGGGCTATTGATGGCCAGCGGCATTGCTTATGACAGCGAAGAAGGCCGCGCAACTGCGGGGGCTGTCGCAGCTTTGCTCAGTGCCGTAGCATATGGCACATCTGCGAAAATGGCACAGTATTTAGGCGCTTTTTCTGAATATGCAAAAAATAGCAAAGCCATGCTCAGGGTTATTAAAAACCACCGCCGCGCCGCCGAAGGCCGCACGGATTTTGACGGTCTAAAAGTTGTACCGCCACCACTCAATGCTGACGCTTGCCCTTATGTCGGATTAACGGAGGCCGCCGTGCGGCAGTGGAAACGCGCCGAAGCTGACGGTAAAAAACACGGCTACCGCAATGCGCAGGTTTCGGTAATTGCGCCGACAGGTACGATCGGCTTGATCATGGATTGCGACACAACCGGGATTGAGCCGGATTTCGCACTGGTTAAGTTTAAAAAACTTGCCGGCGGCGGCCATTTCAAGATCATTAACCGTTCTGTGCCGTGCGCCCTTAATGCTCTTGGCTATACGAAAAGCCAAATCGCAGATATCGAAAACTATGCGCTTGGCGCTGGTTTATTATCAGGTTCTACAGCTATTTCCCTAGAAGATTTGAAATCGCGCGGGTTTGACGAAGAGCGCCTGGCACTTGTCGAGGGCGCGGTAAAAGACGCCTTTGATATTCGCTATGTCTTTAACCGCTGGACCTTGGGCGATGCGTTTTGCAAGGACGCGCTCGGACTAACAACTGAACAGCTAGAAGCATCGGGAAATGATTTACTGCCTGTGCTTGGTTTCTCGCAAGACGATATCGAAGCAGCTAATGTGTTTTGCTCTGGCGCCATGACCCTTGAGGGTGCACCCCATCTAAAAGCCACAGATTTACCCGTATTTGATTGCGCTATGCCGTGCGGGCGCATTGGCACGCGCAGTTTAAGCGTTGATGCGCACATATTGATGATGGCCGCCGCTCAACCATTTATATCAGGTGCGATTTCAAAAACCGTCAATATGCCGAGCACGGCAACCATAGATGAATGTGCCGAAGTTTATACTGCGGCGTGGAATTTAGGTTTGAAAGCCATTGCCCTTTACCGCGACGGCTCAAAACTATCACAGCCTTTAAACTCCGCTTTGTTCGACGAAGCGGCCATGGATGCCCTCGACGAAACCAAAGAGCAATCGGCAGCAGCGCAAGCCGGTGTTGGTGCAGAAAAAATCGTAGAAAAAATCGTTGAACGCATTGTAGAAAAACCGGCTGAGCGTCATAAATTACCTGACAGGCGCACTGGGTATATCCAAAAAGCGTCTGTTGGCGGCCACAAAGTCTATTTGCACACGGGCGAATTTGAAGATGGATCATTGGGCGAGATTTTCATTGATATGCATAAAGAAGGTGCCGCATTTCGTTCAGTAATGAACAATTTTGCAATCGCTATTTCTATCGGTCTGCAATACGGGGTGCCTTTGGAAGAATTTGTTGATGCATTTATCTTTACGCGTTTTGAACCGTCAGGGCCGGTCAAAGGCAATCAAACGATTAAATTTGCTAATTCAATTCTTGATTATATCTTCCGCGAGCTAGGTATTTCCTATCTCGGTTGGGACGACCTGGCCCATGTAGACCCTAATTCCATCGCTCCAGATGCCTTGGGCAGCGGCGACAATGAACGCGGCATGACCAATCTTGAAGAAGCCCCTGCGGTCCCCTATTCCAAAGGCTTCCTGCGCGGTGGTGATGCGGATAATATTGTGCATTTTCACCGCTCGGAAGAAACTGCAGCTGAGACAGAAACTACAGAAAAACAAGATGATTTAGAGCAAATGGACGAAGCCGAAATGCTTGACCGTACGGAAATTTCCGGTGTCGCTTCGACAAGTACAAATGCGAGCCCGGCAAATACGATCACAGAGAGCAGTGTAACAGCACAAGAGGCCCGATTTAAAGGCTATACGGGCGATGCTTGTCCTACCTGTGCACATTTTACTTTGGTGCGGAACGGGACATGTTTAAAATGCGAAACATGTGGCTCGACCACAGGTTGCTCATAAACACTGGCTGCTCATAAACTAACCGTATTGTAATGCAAAATTACTCGCAGGATTAACAATCTTGCACTATAAAGCGGCTATGAAAATACAAATGATGGTCAAGCAGATGTCTGTTCGTGTTATGGGTGGACTCGTTGCTACAGGTTTTTTATGGGCTAACTCTGCATTGGCGCAGACACCTGCCAGGACGCCTGTCAGCACAAATATGCACCTTTCTGGCTCCTGTTCCAAATGCGATTTATCGGGCCGCGTTATGCCTGGGATGTCATTGCAGGGTTCTAATTTTGCGGGTAGTGATTTTTCCCGCTCTAACCTGGCAGGTGCAAACCTTTCGCGCGCCAATCTTGACGATACTTCATTTTACAAAGCTTATTTGATGCGTGTGAACGGTGTAAGCGTAAACCTCAATAAATCAATACTGCGCGGCACGACATTGTCGGATGTAAGCCTGATCAATTCCAATTTTATTTATGCAGATTTATATAAAGCTGACCTAACCGGGGGCGACTTTACGGATAGTGATTTTACCAAGGCAAGGATGAAAAGTGCTGATGCGATGGGCACCACTTTTGTCCGTACCAACTTTACTAAAGCTAAATTGGATCGTGGAGATTTCACTGGTTCTAATTTTTCAGGCGCGCAGTTCATCTTTACAAAATTCGGGGAAGCCGTCGTCGAGAACGCTGATTTTACGGGTGCCGATTTCAGTGGCGCCGAGATGGTTGAAATTGTAGGCCTGACGCAAAGTCAGTTGGATCTTGCCTGTGGTTCCCAGGAAACGCAACTGCCAGAGGGGTATAGCATGCGTGTTTGTCCTGAAAAAGTTGATACACAGCTAGATGCAACTTCGGCTACGCCCATACCTTCTCCCCCCGCTTTTGACATGATGCTAACACAAAAATCACCCCGCCCGATAATAGCCACACGCATGTCAAGGCGAAACGAAATGCTGTCTATTCGTTCAACTGAACTCGACGACATTATGCGCGGTATTGATGGCGCTCTTGGGGATTTACCAATGAACAGCCCGACCCGAGCCAAGCTTGAAAAAACACGTAACAAAATTGAAGTTATGCAAGCCCAGATAGGCGCCCAAAGAGAATAGAGATTTTGTTTTGGAGTGCAGGCCCTAAAACCATACAGCTATTATTTTTCTTTCGGTAAATCCAGCCGTAGGTGTAATTCCCGCAGAGATTTAGACGGCACTTCCGCAGGGGCATTCATCATGAGGTCTTGGGCACTTCCGTTCATAGGGAAGACAATAACTTCGCGAATATTATCCGCACCAGCAAGTAGCATGACGATACGGTCAATACCTGGTGCGATACCCCCGTGCGGCGGTGCGCCGTATTTAAAGGCCGTAATCATGCCAGCGAACTCAGTATCTACAGTCGCTTGGTCATAACCAGCCATTTCAAACGCTTTGTACATGATGTCCGGGCGGTGGTTTCTAACGGCGCCAGAAGATAACTCTATGCCGTTACAAACAATGTCGTATTGGTAGGCGAGGATATCGAGGACTTTCTCGTCTGTGTCTGCGGCTTGCAACACTTCCATACCGTCCATCCCTGTTGGGCTCTGGGGCATGGAAAAAGGGTTATGGGAGAAATCAATTTTTTTGTTGTCTTCGTCCCATTCGAACATAGGGAAGTCGACAATCCAGCAAAATTTAAACACATTATCGTCGATCATATCAAGCTGACGACCAACTTCGGCGCGGGCAGCCCCGGTCAATTTTACGGCGTCGGTTTCTTTGCCCGCAGCGAAGAACAAGGCGTCACCATCTCCAACGCCAGCATGATCGGCCATACGCACCAGAACATCAGCAGGGAAAAACTTCGCAATTGGGCCTTTACCCTCAAGACCGTTTTCACCGTCTTCAAAGCGGATATACCCAAGGCCGGGTGCTTGCATTTCGCGCTGGGCCCAACCGTTCATTTTATCAAAGAACGAACGGGGTTTATCGCGAGTTGCAGGTGCCGGAATAGCCCGCACCGTACCGCCGCCTTTGACGATTCCCTGGAAGGCTTTAAATTCGACGCCGTCTTCGATGAAGAATTTTGAAACGTCTGAGCAAAGTATATCAATGCGTAAATCCGGTTTGTCACTACCGTATTTCAGCATGCTTTCTTTGTAGGGAATACGCGGGAACGGCGCAGGGGTAACGCTCCGGCGCTTTCCTGTATGGGCAGCAAATTCTTCAAAAACGCCTGCCATAACTGGCTCTATAACCGCAAAAATATCTTCCTGGGTGGCAAAGCTCATTTCCATATCAAGTTGATAAAATTCGCCGGGCGAACGGTCAGCCCGCGCATCTTCGTCGCGAAAGCAGGGTGCAATTTGGAAATATTTATCAAAACCCGAAACCATAAGCAGTTGTTTGAACTGTTGTGGCGCTTGCGGCAGTGCATAAAATTTACCGGGATTGAGACGCGAAGGCACGAGGAAATCCCGTGCCCCTTCCGGCGAAGATGCTGTCAAAATTGGTGTTTGAAACTCGTTAAATCCTTGCGCAATCATCCGTGAGCGTATCGAGTTGATCACTTGCCCGCGCAAGATAATATTATTGTGCAGTTTTTGACGGCGTAAATCCAAATACCGGTATTTCAGGCGAATGTCTTCAGGATAATCCGGCTCACCAAATACGGGCAAAGGCAGCTCTTCGGCGCGGGACTGAACATCTAATTCGTCGATGACGATTTCAATATCACCCGTTGGCAGGTTTTCGTTTTTTGCATCAGCAAGTCGGTCGACGACTTTACCGGTTACGGTAATGACACTTTCGACACGTAAACGCTCAAGCACAGAGAAATGTTTGTTCTCCGGTTCGATAACACATTGGGTCAGGCCAAAATGGTCACGCAGATCAACAAACAACAACCCGCCGTGGTCACGTTTACGGTGAACCCAGCCGGACAAGCGGACGGTTTCGCCGACTTGCTCGGTGCGAAGTTCATTACAGTTATGGGTGCGAAAAGCATGCATGGTATTCTCTTCTATATTTTTTTGGTAAAGTTCTTTGATAAAATTCTTGCCCCCATTGGTACGAGGGACAGGAAATGTCAAGGGTTTAGGGCGGTTTGATCTTTACGTACTCAATAATTATTCTGGGATTATTCTGGAGAAAAATCGCCCAATGTTAAGAGCGATATCCGGATGCCAAAACCTTCGGACTGTCTAACCAGCCCAAGATCATTTTCTTCTTTGGTATAGACAAATTCAATCCGCGTACAATCATCATCATATATCAAAGACATGTCCTGCCGTCTCGTAACCTGTGCGTCGAGATCACGAAATAGGGCGTATCGCGTGCTCCAGTTATCAATAAGCTTAACGGTTAGCGCTCCGGAAATTTCTTCAGAAGGCACATCTGTCGGGAGCGATAAAGCAGTTTGACTGTCTAGGCGGTAATAGCGTGTACTGGCGCTTATTCGCTCTCCGTTATAGGCGAAGCTGGTATCAAGGCGGCGAAATGCGTCATTGTCTGGATTATAGCGAACGCGGGTCGAAGTGCTGAATTTTGTGCCTAAATTAATTTCAAGTTGTCCAACCACGTCTGAACTATTGCCGCCTAAGCCTGATGTGGGGCCAAATACATCTAGGTCTTCATCCCCGTGAAAGCTTTGACCAACAAACAGGTTAACGCGGCTATAATCACCCCAATCGGCAATAAGAGACGCACCTATATCGGCCCGAAAGCCTTTTTGCCATAAATCAAAGCCGGTGGTTTTATTGGGGTTCCAGATAAGGGCTTGGTCAAGGTCTATATCTAAACTGTCTTGGAACAACTCTATCGAGCGGCCATTGGTATCAGTTAACAGGAAGTTGTCGCGTTTACCGTCACCAAAATTCTGTGTGAGTTGCACACGCGGCTCTATAATCCAATTCACTTTTTCTCCGGCTTTCAAGAACGGCCAGCGAATGTCGACCCCGGCCTGTCCAAGTGAGCGCGTAAAATCGAATGATTGTTGTTGGGCTTCCGTTAAATTTACATCCTCAGCCTCAAGATTAAAATAATCAAACCGGCCCATTGCAAAGGGCTTAACTTCAATCCCCGCAGGTGCGACCCAGGTTTTCTGCCAGTCAAGTCCCGCAGTGGCACGGACATAATTTGTGCCGATTTCGCGCGTTAGCACGGTTGTATCCCCCGATAATTTTAAGCGTCCGCCAAATAATGGGTCTTTGAAATATTTACTCAGCTCAATTTTTGGTGCAATAAAAGGAAGAACACTGTCATTTTCGCGGCTGACCAATATTTCGTTGAAATTGTTCAATAACGGGTCAAGGTTCTCGATATTGCGGGTTACCCGTGTCCGTAGGCTGATAGAGCCAAAGGCACTGGTAGAAAACCGGAAACTATCATTTTGCCCTGCGACAAATATTTGTTGCATCAGGCGGCGATTGTCAGCTTCGTAAAGGCCAAATGCGGGGCGTTCTTCGTCAAAATCATAGCGGTTGAGATAGTTATCATCTGTGGCGTAACCTGCTTGAAAGCCCCATTTCCATTGCTCATTGATGTCGAACAAACCGTCGGTGAAGAAATGCGAGCGCCATTTATTGCCCTCTAAGCTTTCTTCCGGGTCTCTGAAAAAATCAAGATCGGAAAGTGTGTCGCCTTTGGTATCAAAAAATGATGCGCGGGTGAAACTGCCTTCAAGATTAAATTCGCCAGAGAAAAACTTGCGGCGATATTCGGCGCCCAATACAGGATTGACATTTTGAAACACGCGCGGCGTAACCGTAAGCTCTGAATAATCGGATAGGGCAAAGTAATAAGGTGTTCTAAAGTTGAAACCTTTACTGCCTGAAACACCAACAAATGGCATCAACAAACCACTGGCGCGGCCAACACTTGGATCGGGATGTGCAAGATAGGGGCTGTAAAATACGGGAACACCTTTAAACTCGAACACGGCATCGCGGTAACGGATGGAATTACTGTCTTTGTCCTGCCTGACTTTACGCGCTTTCAGCCGCCAGGTTGGCTTTTTGGTTTTGCCGTTGACTACGCAAGCTTCGCAAGCCGTGTAATAAGCATTATAAAGTTCAATGCCCGTATCGGTTTTACGCGCCGCGAATGCGGACGCCAATTGTCCGCCTGTTGGGAAACGTGCTAAAAAGTTAGTCGCCGTTCCCGCTTCCAGTTCATCGGATAATTCCAATTTATCAGCATATTGCGAAGAGCCGTCTGCATTGACCAAAATAACATTGCCAATGGCAAAGACTTGGCCCGTTTTAACATCATAGCGCACTTTATCGGCGCGGATGGTTTTATCTTGGTAACGCCCTTCAACGGAACCGCTTGCAATGATAATATTGTTTTCCTCGTCGTTTATTAACTCGTCGGCTTCAAGATAAATAACGTCCGGGTCGCGAAAGGGGCTATCTGCGGCGAGTTTCAAGTCCTCTTGAGCCGTCGTTACAGAAATGCCCTGGGCACTGGCGTGGTTTGGAAAATAAACGCCCGCGCTAGCAAAAAGGCCGATAAGCAAATGCGCAGATAATTTAGATTTAAAGAACGACATACTCACCTAATTTATTTTTAGTCTGCATAGCGCGACAAATGAGTCGCGTCTATGAAAATTCACTGAAATAACATAGGTATTTTATGAATTTTTGGAGAGTTTTATTGCGTACAGGGTCTATATATAGCAAATAGTTTCAGCTATGATGTGCTAAAGTGGCGCGAAACAAAAACGAGAGGTTTCCATGAAACAAATTGGTCATTTTATAGACGGCGTTAAAACCGCTGGTACATCCGCCCGCACGGCTGATATCTACAATCCCAATACGGGCGAAGTACAGGCACAAGTGAGCCTTGCGACCGCGTCTGAAATGGATATTGCAGTCGCATCTGCGGTAAATGCGCAAGCTAAATGGGCGAAGGTCAACCCCCAGCGCCGCTCACGTATTTTGTTTACGTTCAAAGAATTGGTCGAAGCCCATATGGACGAATTGGCCGCATTGCTATCTTCTGAACATGGTAAAATTTTGGCCGATAGTCGCGGCGATGTTATTCGCGGTATTGATGTTATCGAATTTGCTTGCGGCGTACCGCAAAACCAAAAAGGCGACTATACTATGGGCGCCGGGCCGGGAATTGATGTCTATTCTATCCGCAAGCCCTTGGGTGTTGTGGCTGCCATCACACCGTTTAACTTCCCGGCAATGATCCCGATGTGGATGTTCGGTATGGCGATTTCGACAGGGAATGCGGTCATTTTGAAACCGTCTGAAAAAGACCCGAGCGTGCCTATGCGGCTCGCGGAATTATTTGTCGAGGCGGGCGGGCCTGTGGGTTTGCTCAATGTAGTCAACGGCGACAAAGAGGCGGTTGATGCTATATTAAGGCACGACGATATTAAGGCAGTCAGCTTTGTTGGCTCAAGCGATATTGCCCACTATGTCTACTCCGAGGCCACTAAAAACGGCAAACGGGCCCAGTGTATGGGCGGGGCGAAAAACCACGGAATTATCTTGCCGGACGCCAATATGGATCAAGCGGTGCAAGATATTTTGGGCGCGGCTTACGGATCGGCCGGGGAACGCTGTATGGCGCTGCCTGTTGTCGTGCCAGTGGGCGAGGGGACGCGCGAGAGGTTCCTGGAGAAAATGCTGCCTGCAATTGAAACCCTGAAAATCGGCATTTCCACAGACCCGGATGCAGATTACGGCCCGGTGGTCACGGCGGTTCACAAGGCCAAAGTCACCAGCATGATTGATCTGGCCATCAAAGAAGGCGCGGAGTTGTTGGTAGATGGCCGCGGATTTGAATTGCAAGGTTATGAAGACGGCTATTTCCTAGGGCCAACGCTACTGGATAATGTCACCACCGACATGACTACCTACAAAGAAGAAATATTTGGCCCCGTGCTGCAAATCGTACACGCCGATACATTCGAACAAGCCTTGGCGCTCCCCAGCGAACACCAATACGGTAATGGTGTCGCGATTTACACTGCCAATGGCCGCGCCGCCCGCGAATTCGCAGACCGCGTAGAGGTCGGCATGGTCGGTATTAATGTGCCGATCCCCGTACCCGTGGCCTATCACAGCTTTGGCGGCTGGAAACGCTCGGCCTTTGGCGATATCAATCAATACGGCATGGAAGGCTTGCGGTTTTACACAA